>ENA-UALB01000083-UALB01000083.1-human-gut-metagenome-genome-assembly--contig:-NODE-83-length-25725-cov-5.148305_pt1 | contig 25725 bp, 20 predicted proteins | sample MGYA00243695_ERZ654458 | MGnify/ENA primary metagenome ERZ654458 (study PRJEB26926, sample SAMN06164669) | human gut metagenome | biome: ENVO:00009003; feature: ENVO:2100002; material: ENVO:00002003...
TTTGACGCTTTATTTTTGATAAGGAATATCCTTGAAGGACGGCTAATTCGGCCTGGGTAATTTTAGGATTATTGTGAATCGCATCAATAAGTTTTTTGGTCTCATGATTGTGTGTTGTCGAATGTTGATAAGCTTCAATAAACATTTCATTTGCGATGGAAGCCGTGTCTTCTTTTTGTAAGGAGCCGTCCTTATAAAGAATGTGAAGTCTTCTGTTTTTGAGCTCAAAGTTCGTTCCTAGAATTACATTGCGAAGAAAATGTTCCAGAGGAAGCGTTGAAGACTGAATATCCAACATCATGTTCGACCAATTTGCTCTCACCAATGCGTTTCGGAAATACCAGGCGTTTTTTGCGAAGGGTGCATTGTTGACCGGGAATCCAAAAAACTTCAGGTATTTGATAAGGAAAACAGCTGTAGTTCTAGTGTTACCTTCGCAAAACGGATGAATCTGCCATACGTTGGAAATGAATTTGCTGATGTGTGAGATTTTTTGCTCAGTTGAGAGGCCAATAAATGAGAATTTTCGCTCTTTATCAAAATCGTAATTCAGGGTATCCAAAATAACGTCGAAATCACAATATTGAACGGTATCGCCATTTAATACCCATTCTTTTTTCGTGATGTTGTAGGGGCGAATCTTTCCGGCGTGTGGATAAAGGCCTGCGAAGAGCTTTTTATGAATATTGAAGTAAGTAAAGGTTGAGAAATTGAAGGTGGCTTCGCCCAATAATTTAGCAATGCGAGACGCAACGATATCTGCCTCCCGCGTGTTGGCTGAGTCCTGATTTTGTCTTGCTTCCTTGGTCTGGTAATACGAGTCGATTCGGGCTTGAGCCTCGTCGATGTTGATCCGTCCCTCAATATGCTCTTTGGCAGTTTCAAGCAAGTATTTGGATGTGGCCAGGCCGTCGACCTGCTGTAGACCTATTGCAGTTTGCCAGGCTTGAGACTTCTCGGCTTGATCCGGCTCTCCAAGGCGCTCGTACTCTGCTAGCGCAAGTGTCAACTGACGGTTCTTCCCGTTAGGCATGTGAAATTACTGACTCTTAAGGTTTGTGTTATGGCTCATCTACTGTTTTACATATGATACATTAGCGGCGTTGTTAGTGCCTGTGAAGGGAGTCCGTGTTTGATGTGAGAAAGACGATGTTTGTCTGTGAGACAGGAAATACTGCTGTCCTTAGGTGTCAGTTCAGGGGGCGGGGCGGTGTGTTGTGCAAAGGCACGGGTGACGTGCGAAATGTTCTTGTCAGTGGCCATGGCCACTGCCGAAGGTGCCTCCATCCCCAAGGTGGCTGAAGGGCTCGGCATCAGCGACCAGACGCTTCGCAACTGGATCAAGCAGAAAACGACAGGCACCCCCTTGGCACCAACGAACGGTAAGGTCGACGACGAGTCCATGAAGCTCCTCGGCTTGGAGACTGAAAACCGCCGTCTCAAAAAAGAGGTGCTGCAGCTAAAAAAATGGCAGGCGTATCTCACCAGCGGAGTTCTTGGTAAAGTTGTACTGTCAGGTGCTGACTGTCGGCACTGGCTTTCCAAACAAATTAGAGGTACGCCCATGAAGGCTCAACACTTTGCCCGCAACATTTTCGCCGCTGCGGTTCTCTCCGCCTTGGGCGCCCATGCAGCCGTTGCCGCAGACTTTTCCGAAAGGGTTTATGAAAACCGAGGCGAACAGCAAGAATTCGAGAATTTCACCGTGAAGAACGCGGATGGGGCGGATCTGGACAACAGTGCCGGCGTCTTCATCCGTAATATGGGAACAGATAAAGGATCTCTGACCGTCAAGCAGCAGTTCAGGGTCGATGTTTCGTCAACTGAGACGCCCGCTCAGGTGCTCAAGGGCGTTCATGTTGAATCCGAAAGCCGCTCGAACTGAAGGGTGATGCTGACATCACGGTGAAGAATACGGCGAAGCCATCCGATGCCGACGTTGAGGCGGAGAATGTGGCCCACACTACTTTTGGCCAACTTTTGAAAAAGCCGGGCAGGTGACTCCCAGGTATCAGCCTGCACGTCGCACGATTTGCGCCGCACCTTTGCAACGAGACTGCTGGAGTCAGGAGCAGACATCAACACTGTGCATCAGGCCATGGGCCACGCTTCGATCATTACGACGCAGCGCTATGACAAGCGTGATGAGCACGGGGGAAGAGGCGACAAGGAAGGTCGCGCTTTGAGCGTAATATGAGAAAGGCGCTATAATATTACACATAGATCATATTTGGAGATTCGCATGAGCAATCCTAGCCTCTCTATATCATCTCTAGTGTTCTTTCGTAAAAACGCGGGCTTGACGCAGGCAGACATTGCAACAGCTATGTCTATTACACAATCTGCAGTTGCACGACTAGAAAAAAGATTGCTGTCTGATTCAGATGTAACCTTGAAAACCCTGGAACGTTACGCAGAGGCAGTCGGGATTCGTATGCATGTCGATTTCGAACCTAAAGCCCATAAAGCAGGGGTATTCTCAACGGCTGCGGAAGCCATTAACTTTGCCATTCACTCCTCAGCATGTGAAGGCATGACAACGCCGAGTGAAGATATTGACAATCTCTGGCGCCTGGCCAGAGGAGAAATTTCTGCACACACTTTGATTCAGCAATATATTTCTGAAGCTATTGAAGAGGATCAGAAAATACATGCACGTTGATTACAATTACAAGTACGACTGCATCGTGGATCCATACACCTATCCAGGCACAGCTATCTTAAGAAACAAATTCAACATTCGCGACTCTTCAGTGCTCAGCAAGGTAGAGCGGCGCATCACGGAAGCCAAGTTGGTTCTCCTCCAGACGTACCAACTCCCCAGAGGGCATTACGACCTGAAGCATTTGCAAGCTGTGCACAAATATCTTTTTGGCGATATTTACGACTGGGCGGGGGAAATCAGATCAGCTGGATTCATCAGCAAGGGTCAGTCCATCTTTTGTCATAGCGATTTTATCGTTCCATATGCGCAATCGCTCTTTAGCCGGATGCATCGAGAAGATTTCAAAGGCATGACAACGGAACAGTGCGCCAAACGGATGGCGTTTTATTTGTCGGAGGTGAATGCCCTTCATCCATTTCGTGAAGGAAACGGTCGCACAACGCGTCTTTTCTTTGATAGCTTTGCGAAAGTAAACGGATGGGATCTCGGAATTGCTCAAATTCCTCATGATGAGTTTGTCGCCGCTATGATCGAAAGCATGAACAGTTCTTTGGAGAGACTAGAAGACGCAATTGGCAAAGTCCTCACAACTGCTCAGCGTTAACGTTTCCCTATTGAAAATCGGGCAAAATATCGGAAGCAGGGAAGTTGCAACCATCCCTTCCGCCCCACAACTCCGGCCAGGCTCACGAAATTCTCGATGCCGAGCCTTCGGCGTCGGAATGGGGTCCCCGCAAGGGGTGTAGAAACGACAAAGCCCGGTGTTTCCAGCACCGGGCAGAGTCTTCTTAAAGGAAATCGGGATGCTCGCAACATTCATTTCCTTGTTAGGAAGTTTAGCACAGGCGAACTTCGTTTGGAACGGCGACATTGTTCTCAATGTTGCTATGTCCGGCGGAGGCGTCGATTGGCTGGGGCTTTTGGGCCTCGCCATCATTATCGGCGTTGCTTGGGTGATTGCTTCCCGCAAGCGTTCTGTACTCGGCCCAAAGGCGCTCGATCGTCCAGTGGCGCAGGAAGTCGTAGGGCCCGATCTTGAGCTCCTTCATCAGGTTGTCGGTCGCGCTGAAGGAAGGCGCCACGGACCAGAATATGCCGTTCGAGGTGGGCGGCATCGCAAAAAGAAGCTCCATGACGCGGCGAAGCTCCTCGGCCGTGAGCGTGGGCACGGACGAAATCGTCCAGTTCGGATAGAGCGCGGTCGAGCGGCGACATGCAAAGTTCGGATCGTCGTAGGGCTCGATCACGCGCACGGGCAGCTCCGTCTTCCTCAGGCCTGCAAGGTCCTCGAGAAAGCAGGTGCGCACGATGCCCGCATCGGCCTGCCCGCCGATCACCTTGTCGACCACGGACGCCTGTGCGGTCTTCGACGTATTCCCGAACATGTCGATGTCGGCGAAGAAGTGCATGGGATCGTAGCCGCGATGGAGCAGCTCGCCCATGGCGGCCTGAAAGCCCGTGAAGTCGTGAATCGACGTAGCGGCGAGCTTCTTGTGCTGCAGGTTCTGCCAGGTCTTGAGATCCTCGCGGTCGTTTCGCACGAAGACGACCGAACCCTGGCTGCGCTCGGGATTCGGATGCCTGCGGCTCACCGTCGTGAGCATGGGACGAGCCCCGTCGCGGCGAAGCATGGCCGCAATGCCCGCCTCGGTGAGCACGATGTCGACCTCGCGGTTCTGCACCGCCTTCTCCATGTCGGAGACCGTGTAGTAGCGGAAGGTGACGCCGTCGGGCCAGTGCTTCTGCAGCCAGGCGGACGTCTCCGTGATGAACGGCATGCACGGATCGGGACGCGGCATTTCAGTGGCGGCAAAGCGAAGCGGAGCGGACGCGGCGGCTCCGCAGAAGATCAGGCAGGCGACGAATGCGCCTGTTGCGGCTCGAAGGCCGGCGGCGGTGGACGGAATGCGGTTCAAGGGACTTATTTCCTCGGATCCGTCAGATCGTCTCACGAACCCCGGTGGGCGCACAAGCGGGAAACTGCCCACGGGAAATCGCGAATGCCGCACTAATAATGATGTTTACACGCCATGATCGTTACCGTTTCTTGATCAAAGTAGTACACCAAACGATGCTCTTCTGTGATCCGTCTACTCCATGCACCAGATAACTCATGCTTCAAAGGCTCAGGTTTACCCAAGCCTTCAGTGGGATGACGCAAAACATCCTCAATCAATTGATTGATTCGCTTGACGATCCTTTTGTCATCTCTTTGCCAGGAAACGTAATCCTCCCAGCCATTCATGTGCCAGGCTAAAAGCATTAGTCCATCTCAACAAGAGGGTGCGAGACCAAATTGCGTTTATGTTTGACGTCGTCTAATACTTTTTCCAAATGTCGAATGTTGGAAGATGAGTAGAACGGATCAGACGTTGGTTTGAATGGATAGCCATTATCAACAACGATTTGGTTAAGCAATAGGCGTACAGCTGTTGCCATATCCATCCCTAACCGATTCAAAACGGCTACCGCTTCATCACGAAGCGCATCATCTACTCGGACTTGAATGTTTGCCATAGTTCGCCTCTCGATCCGCATTAATAAGACATTACCATTATAGCATTGACAGAGCAATGAATCAGCACTATTGTAACCCAATTTGTGGTCGTCGCACTCATCCCTGCATCATGTTGCTAGCCAGGCGGACGTTTCCTTGATGAACTGCATTCACGGATCTGGACGCGGCATTTCAGTGGCGGCAAAGCGAAGCGGAGCGGACGCGGCGGCTCCGCAGAAGATCAGGCAGGCGACGAATGCGCCTGTTGCGGCTCGAAGGCCGGCGGCGGTGGACGGAATGCGGTTCAAGGGACTTATTTCCTCGGATCCGTCAGATCGTCTCACGAACCCCGGTGGGCGCACAAGCGGGAAACTGCCCACGGGAAATCGCGAATGCCGCACCCGAGCGAATGCGGCATCCAGGAATCCCGGCGTCCGCAGAGCCTGCTGCGGACGGCCGGAAGCGGTTGAGAGACAGACCTTGTCAGAAGACGTGACGCACGCCGACGCTCCAACGCCACGGATTCTCAACGTCGCCGCCCGACGTGCGTTCAAGCTCGCCGTAGGCGCTCCAGGTCTTCGAGATGTTCGCCTGCGCGCCGATGCCGTAGGAGAACCAGCCGCCGTCAAGGCTGCGCTCCATCCTGGCGGATTTGTCGCCGAGGGATGCGCGGCTTTCGATGTCGCCGAGGAACTCGTAGTTGTAGGAGACGAGTCCGTACACGGTGCCGCGGTCGTTCGGGCAGTCCGCGCCGAATCGCAGGCCGACTCGGCCGGTGAGCGTCTGGGCGTCATCCTGCTCGACCCTCACGCCGTTGCTCGCCGTAACGTTGTCGCCCTTGATGAAGCCGTAGGCGACCTCAACCTGAGGCTCGACGTAGGCGTTCTTCGCGACTTCGAAACGGTGGCCGACTTCGGCACTGAGCGCGAACGCATGGTTGTCCGTCTTGACGCCCGTGTCCTTCGACGTGAACTCGTTCTTGAGATACCCGTAACGGCCCGTCAGGTCAATGAAGGCACCGGAATCGAAGAAGCGGGAGGCGTAGACCGCCAGACTCCAGCTTTCTCCGTCGCCGTCACCGTTGGCAAGATCGATCGAAGAGTCGCTGGAGCTGAGCGCCGAACCGACGATCCAGTCCTCGACGCGCGCATCTGCACCGACCTGAACGGACGTCGTGTCGAATTCGACCGAGCTGTCCTTCACCTTGCTTTCACCGCCATGCACGCGGGCCCATGCGCCGACCCCGCTCTCGCTGCTGCGCAGATCGCCCATGCGGCGGGTCAGGTGATTGACCTCATTACGCCACTGCACGAAGCTCACGGAGGTGACTTCCTTGAAGTCCTCGAGCTTGGTGTTCTCGGCCGTCGTGGACGACACGATCTCACCCTTGGCGTCGGTCTCGACCGAGACGGAGCCGTTGATCGCACCTTCCTCAACCGTGCCCGTCTGCTTGAAGTCCTCGGACTTGCCCGAGCCGATTGTGACGGAATTCTTCATGAGGTCGGCTACTTCCTCCGGCGTCTCGACCTCGTCCGAAGTCACGCCGTCGACGCTCACCTCAAGCCCCTTGACCTCTGCGGCAACGGAGCCAACCTCCACCTTGTTCGCAACGGCACGACCTTCGACCATGCGCGCACTGAGCCTGACGTTGCCCGACGTACCCTGGAGATTGTCCACTTTGAGCGTGTTGTCTTCACCCGAAACGTCGAGAACGCCGTTGTCGAGGGTCAGGTTGTTCACGAAGCAGCTCTCGCGGGCCTCGTCGGCAAGCGTCAGCGAGAAGTTCTCGACCTTGAGCTTGCTCTGGTCGGTGGTCGAGTCGCCCGTCACGGCGCTGTTGCCCACCCAGTAGGAGTCGGCATTCATGAGACGGATGTCGACCAGCGAGTCGACACCTGTGCCGGACGTTTTGGCGTACTCAAAGGCGATGTCGCCCTCAAGTCGCACGACGGCATTCCTGCGTCCGTCTGCGCAGCCCAGGCACTCCCTGAAATGGGCATGGACATCCGAGTGGACACGGATCTGACACAGCTCGACCTCACGCAGTCCGCCTACGCGGCCAAAAACATCGCCTTCAGGATGGAGGGCCAGAACGTCACACTCGACCCCAAGGACGGAAGCCTGACGTTCGACAGCAATCGACGCGGCATTTGCGTCTATTCGGCCAAGGACCCGAATGTGCCGTCGTATCTCGTAATTGGAACGAACAGCACGCAGGACGTGACGGTCAACGTCCGGACCAACAACAACAAGAACTCCGACTCAGCAGGCATCGTCATCCTGCGTACGCATGTAGACGCGGACGGGAAGCAGACGAGCGCCAACGCCGTCGGCGTTCCGTCTGCTGAAATCAACGGCAAAAACCTCACCGTCAACGTTCACAACGAAGGAACGGGCGAGGTCCGAGGCATCAACATCCAGAACAACACGACGACCTCGGACGAGTTCGCCTCGCTCGTAATCAACAGCGAAAACACCGTCATCAACGTGACGGGCAACGGGAAGACGGTCGGATTGAGCGCCATGTCTCAGGGCCGCATTACGGTCAACGGCAATCTCGAGATCAATGCCGACAAGGCAATCATCGCGCGCGGCGACACCATCACGACCATCAACAAGAATGCCGACAAAACCGTGAAGCTCGACGGTGACATTGACTTCACCTACAACGAGGTGACCTCGGGAACGAAAGTTGACGCGACGATCGACATCACTCTGTCAGGCACCGACTCCTATTGGGTGGGCAACGCTTCGACCTCTACGACGTCAGGGACGCCGCCGGAGGGCTACAGTGACGTTCATGGCCTGAAAATCAAGCTCAGGAATCAAGCGCAATGGATGCCGACCGTAGTGACCGCCACGGACACGCTCCACAACATCGCCATCAACGAGCTGAAGCTTGACGACGGCGTCATTTCCCTTTCCAAGGAACTGGTTGAGGCAGGACAGGCCGTCAAGGTCGAGTCGCTCAGCGGCACAGGCGGTACAATCAACACCCATGTCGACACACAGACCGACGGCACACTTGTTGCAGGACAGTTTTCGGTCGACAAGCTGGAGAACGCGGCCTCGCTGAAGGTCGTCGCCTCCAACGTGACGGCTGACGACGTGACGGCGGAAAGCGCAGGCAAAACGCTTGAAGTGCTCGGCAAGACCGTGGCCGTGAAGGAGTCGTCGACCGATGCCGGCGGATCGACCGTGACGGCCGTCGTCGACGAAGGCGAGATCAAGGGGGCGATCACGCAGGTCTTTGACACCAGCGGCACCGCACAGGGTGAAGCCGTCGAGCAGGCCAATACGAAGCTCACCGCCTTCTGCTCCGTGGCAGCGCTCTCGGCCTTCCAGTGGCGTCACGACATGAACGACCTCACCAAGCGCATGGGCGAGCTTCGCACGAGTCCCGAAGGCGTGGGCAGCTGGGTTCGCCTTTACGGTTCCGAGCAGGAATACGGCTCCCAGAACCTCGAGGCCAGGAACACTTCGATTCAGGTGGGTTCCGACCTTGACGTCGGCGCAGGCTGGAAGGTTGGCGCCGCGTTCAGCTATACCGACGGCTCAGCCACCTATGACGAAGGCGACGCTGACAGCAAGTCCTACGGCCTTGGCATTTACGGCACCTGGATAGCCCAGAACGGACAGTTCGTGGACTTGATCGCAAAGTACAGCCGCATGAGTACGGACTTTGCCCTGAACGGCATGACGGGCGATTACGACAACAACGCCTACAGTGTGTCGGCCGAAGTCGGCTGGCACCTGAAGCTCGGCGAAGCCGCCTTCATCGAGCCGCAGGCCGAACTCACGTACGGTCAGGTGATCGGTGCGAGCTTCACGACCGGCAACGGCGTGAAGGTTGAGCAGGACGATTTCGACGCGTTCATCGGTCGCGTCGGCGTGCGCACGGGCTTCCCCTTCCCCGAAAACAAGGGCCTCGTGTACCTGCGCGCATCCGTGCTGCACGACTTTGAGGGCGAGTCCTCTGCCGTGGCCTCCCTGATCTCCGACAGAAGCGTCCGCAGCGACATCAGGGACGACCTCGGCGGCACGTGGTGCGAATTCGGACTGGGCGCCAACTACAATCTCACGAAGAACGCCTACACGTACGTCGACCTCGAAAAGACGACGGGAGGTGAAGTCAAGGAGAACTGGCGCTGGAACGTCGGCATGCGCTACGTCTGGTGATCGTGCATGATGGGAGAGGCTGCGCCCAGTGACGGGCGGTGCCTCTCCATACATCATTTCAGGCGGCTCCTGAGCGATCAGGAGCCGTTCTTTTCACCCCCTGCCCTGCCGACCGGAGGCTTTTGCAGCCGAAAACGGCATCGGAAAACGCCTTCCGGAGCCCGCTGCGACGGCGTTTGGAGACCTTTCCGAAACGAGCATTTCGTTCTGTTGGCAAACCTCCCGCAAACCGTTCCTTCGACTTCGGAAGGCGACTCCCGCCGTTGAGTGCGGTCGCCCTTTTGGGAAGCTCTTCAAAAGCCCTCTTTAATTTTGCGCCACGAGAACTTTTGTCTATTACACAAGCTAAATTTCTGTGCAAACGATTGTTCAGGGTACTTTTGAAGAGCTTCCTTATAAAGACTACAGAGCATTACGGTCCGGCTGTGATTCTTCGCGATCCCATGATAACGAGTCTTCGAATAGCCGTAGATGTTTTTGATCCAGTGGAAACTCCATTCAATTGCACACCGGACGGACGCTTTGGCATGCTCCAATTGGCGCTTCACAGCAACCATCCCTTTGATTGCTTCGCCGGCTTTTCCTTCAATTGCTTCTCCGATAGCCAGTTGCTTCTTCCAAGTACTGGGTTTGGCTGCAACGAACCAGGAGACCTTCTTCTCAAACGGCAACGCCAGCACTTTCGTACAAAATGCCCCGCTCCGAGAGTCATCTCTGTGGTGTATAGGGGGATTTTGCCTCCAAACGATAAAGATGCCTTATTTTTAGGCATTGACGTGAGCGCGCAAGTGATAGTTCTAAAAAACCGAACATTTCCGAATTCGATCTTAAGCTCGCGCTTGTTTTTTTCTTTTCGCTCCTCAAAAATTAACAAAAATGCTTACCCCTCTCCCAAGAGAGGGGGTATTTGAAGAGCTTCCTCGACTGATGCGTGCCGAGTCAATTTGGTTTTATAGAAGTCCCCTTCTCTTTCTCCTTCGCCCGCTTTGCCCCTCTCGGCCAGCTTCTTCAGGCACCGCTTGAACAGTACTGCATTCATCCGAAGAGATTCGAGAGGCGGCAAGATCAGGCTTCAGTCGACTCGATGAGAGAATACAGAAAGCGCGCAGGCGCTCTTGATGAGCATCCTGCGCGCTCAGGCGTGTCTTTCAGGGCAGGAGGCGATCAGCGTTCAGCCGCCGCGTTCGTACCTGCGATGCGACCCGAAGTATAGGCAATGCCGAGCCCCGTGCCCGAGGTGTAGACGCGGTTGTAGTACGGACGATTGATGACTTCGCCGCCCGCATAGAGGCCCTTGATGACCGAACCGTCCTCACGCACGACCTGGAACTTGTCGTTGACCTTCACGCCGCCAATGGTTCCGCCCGTCTTGGGCACCACGCGAACCGCAAAGAAGGGAGGCTTTGCGAACGGCTTCAGGAACTCCTTGGCCTTGCCGAACGCCTTGTCGTCCCCCGTCGTGCAAGCGGCGTTGTAATCCTTCATCGTCCTGGCGAGTGCATCAGGCGGCACGCCCATTGCGGCAGCGAGCGCTTCCCAGGTGTCGCCCCTGACAGCGTACTTCGGGTCGTTGTACTTGAGAGCGGCCTTCACCTTTTCGGGATCAGACGAATCAGCGATGCCCCAGACGGCCTTTTCCTTCACGACGGCGTCGGTAAGATACGGCAGGTTTTCGTTCGTGAAGCGAAGGCCCTTCTCATTGACAAAGACGCGGTCCTTGTACTTGTCCTTCGACGTGATGACCCCGTTGAGTTCCTTCTTTTCGCTGTTGAGGTACAGGCCGATCACCCAGGCATCCGTGTAGGGAGCCGCACCTGCCCTGACGGCCATGCTGATGCCGTCACCCGTGTCGCCAATGCTCGCAACGGACAGGTCGGCATAGGGAGCATAGTCGGGCACCAGCTTCTCAAGCATCGCCCTGTTGTGCGGGAAGCCGCCCGTGGCGAGCACGACCGCCTTGCCCGAAATTTCATAGCGAAGCTTGCCGTTGTGCGCCTTGACGCCGACTACGTCGCCCTTTTCATTGAGAATGAGGTCGTCCGCAGGCGTCCCCTTCATGACGGGCACCTGATGGGCATCAAGGAACTTCATCAGGTTCTGGATCACGAACCTGCCGCCGGCAGAAGAGGAACCGCGGCCGGATGCGGGTACGGGGGATTCAGCAGGCGCATGCGCAAAGTCGGGCCCACCGTAGCCAAATGGACGCGGGGTCGCATACTTGTGGCCGATCTTGTCTTCGAGCCAGTTGGCAGTCACCGTAAACTCTCTGGCCATGGCGCGCACAAGACGCTCATCAGGATAGGAGGGATCGCCGCCCGCGGAGGAGCGCTTCTGGTCATTGAGCCAGATCTTGACAAACTCCTCGGTCGAGGTCCCCTGGCTTCCAACTCGCTTCTGAGCATTGGAATCTCCAGCAGCAATGGCCCCACCCGCAAAAGCAGAGCTGCCGCCCACCATCGGGAGCTTTTCAATGACAAGCACCTCGGCGCCGGCAAGGCGCGCGGCCGCAGCAGCGGCCAGACCCGTACCACCCGCACCGACGACGATCACGTCGGCCTTGAGGTTTTTGACGGGAAGCGTTGCGGGATCAACGCCCGCCTGAGCGCAGGCACTGACAAGACCGACGACAAGAGCTGTGGTTGTAAGCTTGAAAAAATGTCGGGACACGAGGGTTTCTCCCCTGTTCGGGATGTTTATAAGAGACAGAGGAAGTCTAGTTCGGAGCGCGAACCCCATCAATGCGGACATGCCCTATGGCAGCATCCGTACTGCCTGCAGCGCAAGCCGCCCATCGAGGTCTTTTCCAAGAAGCTGGCGTTCCAGAAGCCCAGAGGCAAGGCGCTCAATCACAATCTCAAGCTGATGGACAGTTGGCGCCCATTAATCGCCCCGACCTCAAAATCGGCGGCATTGACCTGACCCGACAGGTCAGGGGAAAAGACAAGAGTTGCCCTCCCCGACACACTGGCCGTCGATAAAACAACAACCGCCCGCGCTGTTCACAACGCGGGCGGTTTTCATGTCGCACTATAGGTGCTCAACACGCTTAACGCGGCGCCTTCATCTTCCAAGGTTCGATGTCGTGGCACTTTTCGCAGGTGACGGTGCTCGGACGATGTTCGCGATGGCAGTTGACGCACTGATCGGTACGGCCGTAGTGGAAGTTGTCATGCGGGTTGATGGCGACTTCCTTGCGGATTTCCGATCCGTCGCGCGGGTCCTTGAAATAGGACTCGAAGTTGAAGCGCTCGCCAGCCTTGACGATGGACTCTTCGCGGTGGCACGCAAGGCAAGTCTTGGCGTCGGGCGGCGTAAGCTTGCCGTCGACATGGCAGGTCGTGCACTCGAGCCCCTTGTGCTTGATGGTCGTAGGCTGAGCATTGACGGCGAGAGAGGCAGCCAACGCCAGCACGATAGCGGCGGATTTGAAGATGTTCATGATTGCTGTCTCCCTTAAATGGTTCGCTTTTGCAGTTTGGCGGCCGTTTCGCCGGCAATCATGCCGGTAACGCAGCAGTCAGGCATCGAGCAGGCCGTAAGTCGTTCAGCACCGTGAATGCCACCAGCGGCCTCTCCCACCACGAAAAGCCCCGGAACGGGCTCGCTGTCAGCCAGCCTCAGGGCACGAGCCGTCGTGTCGGTCGCGATGCCGCCCGGGCAGTAGTCCCAGCGAGGAATCATCAGGGCGGTATAGAACGGCCCCGTTTCGGAAAGCGGTTCAACCTTTCGTCCTGAACGCTCAAGAGGCTTCATGAACTGTTCATCCTTGCCTGCAGCGATCATGCGGTTGTATTCGGTGATCGTGGCCTTGAGCTTGGCGGCATCGGTGTTGTAGAAAGCCGCAACCTCGTCGAGCGTCGCGAACTTGTACATCGTGCCGTTGCGACCGTTCAGACCGTTCATGCTTCGTGCAACTCGAGCCATGTTGTGGAACTTTGTCAGGCCCTTTTCATCCCAGATGATGTAGGGCTTGGCACCCCCCTTGGCCATGGCGGAGAGAGAAGCCGTCGAAATCGGATTGCGGCCAAGAGCCTCGCTGGCATAGCGAGCACCCGTAGCGGCATCGATCGCAACGCCCCAAATGAGGTCCTCAGTGGGAAGTGCAAAGCTGAAGCGATAGAGCGAGAGCTGAACAGGTCGAGCACCCGCTCGGATCATGGACTTGAGCGCACCTGAGGTGGCACCTTCCGAGGCACTGTTGAGCGTATGTTCAAGGAAGGGTACCTCGTGCTTCATGAACTCCTTGTCACGGGCATAGCCACCAGTAGCCATGATGACGGCCTGACGGGCACCGATGCGGACCTTCGTGCCCGAATGGTTTTCACGGTCGTCGGAGGCAAGCGAAGCGTCAAAGAGATAGTCCTTGCGCACCTCGACGCCGATCACGCCGCCCTTTTCATCCAGAATGAGCTCGTCAAGCTTCGTGGCAGGACTCACCTTCAGATTCGGATAGCGCTCGTAAGAAGCCCAGAGGCTGCGCAGGATACCAGAGCCGCCGCCTTCAGCAATGAGACAGCGCTTTTCGGAGTGACCGCCGAGCTTGAGGATCTTCGTCCACTTGACACCGTGCTCAAGCATGATCTTCTGAGCGCGGGCCGTTTCACGAGCAATGTTGAGTGCACGTTCACGATCGCTGAGATTGGCGGCAACCTTCGCCATGTCGGCCACCATGGCCTCGGGCGTATCGGTGATGCCTGCCGCCTTCTGCATGTCGCTGCCGACGCAGGCGAAGTCCAGACCGCTGTAGCGTGACGTGCCGCCCAGGCGATTGAGCTTTTCAATGAGAAGGGTTTTGGCGCCGTTCTTCGCGGCAACCAGAGCCGCCATCGTGCCTGCGATGCCCGAGCCAACGACAACAACGTCGTAGACTTCGTCAAACTTGGGGGGCGCCGCCTTTGCAAAGGCGGATGTCGTAAGTCCCGCACCGGCGGCCGCGCCCGTGAGGAGGAGTTTGCGTCTTGAGGTCTGCATGATCGGACTCTCCATGTGTGGTCTGAGTTGACTCACATGGTAGGTCCCGAAGATTGCCCGATGATTGCCGACCACTCAGGATTATTTCAAAAAGATTGCAGTCCCTCTTTCAGTCGCCGTAATCTTCGTCGTAACTGGTCAGGTCTCCCATCATGTAGCCCACATTGGTGAAGGAGGAGATGATGGCGGGATTGACTGAAATGCTCTCGAGCTTCTTTCGGATTCGGGCCACGGCCACTCGAAGATGGGAGATGTCGGCATCCGAATCAAGCCCCCAGCCGATGCGCAGCAGTTCGTCATAGCGTACGACTGCTCCAGGTCGGGACGCGAGACTCTCAAGCAGCCTGAACTCGCGATCCGTCACGGGAACACTCGTTCCTCGCCAGAGGACGTCATGTTCCTCGGACCTGAGCGTCAGAGGACCGTTGACGACCGTTCGCCCTCGGGGCGCCATGAACTGCCTCGCCGTCCTTCGCAGCAAGGCCCTCACACGCAGTTCGAGCTCCTGAATGGAAAACGGCTTGACGAGATAGTCATCTGCTCCCGCATTGAAGCACTTGCTCTTGTCACAGAGAAAATCTCTGGCCGTCAGAATAAGGACTGGCACTGCACTCGTCTTCCGAATGACCTTGAGCGCCTCCTCGCCGTCCATTTCAGGCATCATGAGGTCGAGAATCACCAGATCAGGTTCCACAGGAGAAAGTCTGAAGACATCGACAGCCTGTCGTCCGTCCTGCGCCTGACATACGTCAAAACCGGCGTTTTCGAGCGATTCAACTACAAGCCTTCGGATGCGGGTTTCGTCGTCGGCAACAAGAATAAGCGGTTTGTCGGTCATGATTCAATGCTCCTGAGGAGCGGCAGATGAATGGTAAAACACGTTTCGCCTTCGGCGCAGGAAGCCTTGATTGAGCCACCGTGAGCTTCGCAGATCGCGCGACAGATGACAAGTCCGAGGCCCGTACCGCCCGTACGACGCTTTCGTCCGCTCACCACCTGATAGAAGCGGTCGAAGATGCGCTCGGAAAGCGACGGATCAAACCCAATGCCATGATCCTTGACGCGAATAACAGCCCACGGCTGGACCGCCTCGACTTCGAACGAAATCTCGGGCCTTTCGCTGGGCCTGACATATCGACAGGCGTTGGTGACAAGATTGACCACGAGCTCCACGAAGGCGCCAGGATCCACGTTGAGGCATTCCGCTTCCTCGGCCACCCTCATTTTAAAGTCGAACTCATGTCGGCTTCTGACAAGTCTGACGGCACGTCGGATGAGCGGCCCGATCTGTGTTGCCTTCGGATGAACGGAAAAGTTTCCGCCCTCGATCTTTGCCGCCGACAGCCAGTCGCTCACGATGTGATTGAGATGATCAAGGTCGGAGTCGAGCGCCTTGAGTTCCTCGGTGTCGCCCGAGGCCTTTCTCATGAGATCGATCTGAAGCCTGCAGGCCGTCACAGGCGTCTTGAGTTCATGAGCAACAATGCCGATCAGATCATTCTTCATGCGCTCCACTTCCTGGCGCTCCGTGACATCCCTACAGATGACGCAGAAGCCCTCGGCAAAAGGCGCACGTCCTGCCCTGAAGGGAAAGGTTCGGCATTCCCACGCCTTCATTGCGCCGTCAAGCTCCGCCTCGTAGACGGCGACATCCTGTTCCCCCGCCTCAAACTGTCTGCGACAGAAAGCCAGCATCTCATGCTTGAAAGACCCGGGCATCATCGAGGCCGCGGAGGTGTTTTCAAGTTGCGGCCGCCACTGAGGGTCGAGAAGAACGATCCCGTCCTTCATGTCCTCGAAAACCTCCCTGAAGAGACGCTCCTGAGCATCGAGCTCCGATTCACGCCTTACAACCGTGCTCGCCAGATGGACATTCTTCTCCTCCAGAGAAACCTGCCTTGCATGCAGTCTCTTGCGCAGCTCGCGATATGCGGCCTGCACTTCGCGAAGTTCCTCAGGTCCCTGCTCAATCGTGTTCCTGTCGTCCCCGTAGTCCTCATCAATGTCTCCCCTGAGCTTCCGAAGAGCGTTTGAAAGCGGCCAACATGCAAGCCAGCCTGCCGCCGACGTCAGGAGCAGTACGCCAAGCGCCAGAAAAGCCATCCTCACCTCGAGGTTCGTACGGACCATCATCCTGCTCTTCTCGGGGCGAGTAACCACGACCGTCCATTGCGGAAGCCCCGCATGAAGCTTCTGGCTCGTCATGTATACGGGACCTGCAGCCGCATCCACCACTGTTCCGCTCTCAAGGGACGCCTCCCATCGCGTAATCCGACTCCTGTCGAGCGGCCATACGTACTGTTTCCTTTCGTCAAGAAGTGCGAAGGCAAGCCCGCGAGATTCGAGGTTCCGGCGTATGTCCTCAAAGACAGGTGAGCACGCAAGTGCCCCCGACAATATGTGCTCGGGAAGCCCCGTCATGCGACGACCGAAGGTCATCAGGGGTTCAGGCATCCTTTCCGAGCTCAGAAGCACGGGAGAATATAGAGTCCCCGCCCCTTCGGGCGCGCGAATGAGAACCGCATGCCAACGGTTGTCATGGTTCTGACCACGGCGCAGCTCCCCGTCGACCGAGACGGACGGAAAGAAGGCCTCGACCCTTATGCCGTCCGCAGTTCGATGGTCAACGTGCAGATTCTTGATGAACGGATGAGATTCGACGATGTCCTGCAAAAGCAGATTGAGATCTCCTCCTTTCTTCAGGGCCGAATGTGCGAGCGTGCGATCAGCGAGCTCCACAACTGCATTGATGCCTTGGAGACGCTCCTCAACCAGAGCAGCCGCATCGACCGTGGCGGAATGTTGCTCCAGATCGGCTTCTGCAATACGTCTTTCCATATCGCCCAGATGCAGCACGCTCCAGGCGACGAAGGGAACGAAAGCCGTTGCTGAAAGCGCAACGATGATGTAGGTGCGAAACTTCATGTTCAAAAAGATGGATGTCAACGGCCATGCCGAAGGAGGAGCGCCAACGGCGCCGTGGCCGGCGCGTTCTAGACCTTGAGATGGATTATCCCGTCTATTCCTCCAGAATGCATCTGCATCCATCGTAGAGGCTGGAATCCATGCCTAAATTCCCCTTCCGTACGTCTCCCACTATTCGCTCTGCTCTGGGTTAACCCCATAGTCAAGTGAACGCTTTTTCCCTATGTGCCATAGCATTTCTACACCTGCAATCTTTTGGCAACTTTTTTCGGCACGAAGGATCGGATGTTTTATTTTGCCGCAATGTTTCTTTTTTAGGCTTATGAGTGTGATGTTCGGCTTCGGCCTCATCTACTGCTATGCATCCCCTGAACTGAACCACTTTGAAATCAAGGGATGACTGAAACATCCAACCAATCAGGAGTTACCGCATATGACTCTTCAGACCATAGCCCAGCTCATAATGCTGGCAACGCTCATATTGATGATTACGGGCCGCACGCCCATTTACATGACCGCCATTACGGGTGCGGCCATTTCTGCCATCGTGGCCGGTTTTCCGCTTGCGGGTGGTCAGGGCATGACCGTCACCAAGATGATCGTCTCGGGTCTCAACCCGGTGATTGCCGACATGACCGGCATTCTGCTCTTCATCGGCATTATGCAGGCCACGGGTTTCCTTGACGTCATCATTCGCGACATCGTCCGTGTCGGCAACAAGATTGGCGGTGGCGTTGGTGTCGGCGCTGCCGGCGGCGTCGCTGCTGGTGTTATCGGCGCTCTCACCGGCTTCACGCAGCCCGTGATCACCGCTGTCATTACTGGTCCGGCCGCCGTCCGCCTTGGCGTCAAGCCAAATCAGTCCGCCGGTATCATCGCCCACGCAGGCCACATCGGCAACCTTGCCGGCTTCACGCACCCGACTCAGGTCGCCATTCTTGCGACCGCAGGCATCGGCTACGGCCTCTTCAATGTCCTTGGTCTCATCGCGGCAGGTTCCATCTTCGTGATGTCCGCCATCCGCATCACGATCGACATGAAGCGCCGAGGCGTCAAGATTGACGCCGCCGAAAAAGAACGCATTCTCAAGGAAATCGAATCCCGCGAATATTCGACGACTTCCTGGAAGGCCTTCTTCCCGTTCATCGTCCTCGTCGTCGGCTTCATCGCCGGCATGCCGATCTTCCTCGTTGGCCTCGCCTCTGCCATGGCCACGATGATCCTTGCGCACTCCAAACCGAAGGAAGCTGAAGCCGCCATGATGAAGGGCGTGTCCCTCATCGCCACTCCGCTCGTCGCCACGATCGGCTTCCTGTTCATGTCCACCGTCATCCGCGAAATCGGCATGGTCAACACGATGTCCACGCTCGTTTCTCCGGTCATGAGCATCTCTCCGGTTCTCGTCCTTTTCGGCGTCGCCTTCCTTACGGGCTTCATGACGCAGTCCTACGCTGCATCCGTCGCCGTTCTGGTCCCGTTCCTTCAGGTCACCCTACAGGCCGGCGCCGATCCGTTTGCAGCCGCCTTTGCTGCCGCTTCGGGCGCCTCCCTTATCCAGTACTTCCTGACGGGCGGTCCAGTTGCCGCTCTTGCCACGGTCATTCCGGTCATCCCGGGCAGCGACCTCAAAGGAGCAAACGCCTTCCAGCGTCCGTCGATTCTCTTCGGTTGCCTGGTGGCCTTCCTGATCACCTTCTGCCTCAACCTCCTCTAATGTAGACAAAGGGCGGGAAGTTCTTCCCCGAACTTCCCGCTCTTGTTGTTTAATCAACGCCATCGAGGAACAGCCAAATGACGCTTGAACTGGTCAGATCACTTGATGTGACAGCCGTGATCGGCATTTCCGGTCACGCGGGTTGCGGCCACGCCCACAGCCATTGCGGTTTCGTCCAGGATGACTCAGGCGGCCTTGCCGCCGTTCTCGCGCTCCTGCAGCGCACCACAGGACTGGACTTGACGATCACCCGCGTAACCGTTCATACAGGTCGAAAGGGCCGCTTTGAAGTTGAAACGGCTTCGGGCGGCAAGGGGAGCGCAGCGGCCCGTCGCGGCATTACGACCGCCGAGGCCCGTCTTGCCCAGTTTGTAGTTGGCCAACAGGCAATCTGCACACAGGCTCTTGCCTCAACAGCCTTCGGCCGCATCTACGGACAGGGCGCCATGGAAGTACCCGTCGCACTACAGACTGCCATCGCTCTTGCCGCGCTCAACAGTTTCAAAGTCAACTTCCCTGATCAAGTCCTCGTCGCTGACGAAGGCGTGACTGGCAACTGCGGTCGCATTCTGGGCACCAAGATCCGCATCAACGGCGTCGTGGCCTCAGTTCTGGCGGTCGTCAACGCCAGTGAAGGAGGACTTGGACCAAATGAGGATGTCGAGGGCAACGTCAATCTGGGCCCCAAAAAGGCTCTCATGGACAAGCTCGGGCTCGCTACCATGCCCACGCTTCTCATCGAAGGCAAGGTTTGCGCCGATCCAGCCTCATCCTTGATCAGTCGCCCCACCTTCCTTATTCGCGCATATCCTGATGACGACAACGTCGTCGTCGCACAAAGTTACGTTGCAGCCGCAGCCAAGCTCGGCTATCCCAACCTCTATCTCGACAACCTTCTTGCCCGCAGTGCTGACGCAATGCGCAAGCTCGGCAACTCTCAAGGCGAAAATGTCATTCGTCTCGGCAAAGCTTTGCGCGACGCCAAAACGGCCGTTGAAAAGGTTCGTATTGCTGCGGAACTCAACGAATTCTGCAGTCAGGAGCTCGGCGGCATCACCTTCATGTCCGAAGATGTGCATCAGGTCATGGGCGGCGTAGGCATGATCCCCGGCACCTGCGCCTGCCTGAGCCTCTTCATTCCACACACCCAACTCGAGGAGGATGTCATTCCCGTTCTGTCCGAGGCCGATGCAGGCAGGTTTGCCGACATGGTTCTTGCAGCTGCGGAAGATCTTTCCAAACACCTCCCCGAAGCTTGTGAAGTCATTGACCGAATTCAGAAGCGCTACCATGAACAGTCTCAAGCGCTCGTTGAATTCACCCTTTGAATCTCTGGAGAATTGCCATGCAACAGAAGAAAGTCATCGTCGTCGCTACTGGCGGCACCATTGCCATGAAGTACGATGAAGCGAGTCAGGGTCTCATCCCCGCCTGCTCGGGCGAAGACCTTGCCGCCGCCGTCCCTGGCATCGACAAGCTTGCTCAGCTCGAGTTCTGCCAGTTTTCCAACATCGCCTCTCCTGGCATGACGCCCGACGACATGTGGCGCCTCCACCTCAAGTGCGAGGAATTTCTTGCCCGCGAAGACGTGACGGGTGTTGTCGTCACTCACGGCACTGACACGTTGGAGGAGACCTCTTACTTCCTCGACATTACGAAGATCAGCGAAAAGCCCATCGTTACGACCGCCGCCATGCGCGGCGCAGGCGACACCAGTCCTGACGGTCCCTGGAACATATACTGCTCCGTCAAGACTGCCGCCTCAGAAGAAGCTGTCGGTATGGGCGTCCTTGTCTGCCTCAATGAAACGCTCCATGCTCCGGGCGAAGTGACGAAGACTCATTCCGCCAATCCCGCCACGTTCCAGTCGCCCTGGTGGGGCCCTGTCGGCTACGTTGACCTCGACAAGATCGTCTTCCGTCGCAAGACGCTTGGCGTCAAGCGCTTCCATCCTGAAGCCCTGACCGCCCGAGTGGACCTCATCAAGGCCATGACGGGCTCCGATCGCGAATACATCGACTTCGCCGTTGCCCGTGGTTGCACGGGCATCGTCCTTGAAGGCTTCGGACGCGGCAACCTTCCGCCTCCGATGATTCCTGGCGTGGAAGAGGCCGTCAAGAAGGGAGTTGCCGTCATCCTGACGACTAGAACCCCGGGTGGCCGAGTTCTTGACGTTTACGGATATCCCGGCTCCGTCACTGACAGCCGCCGTGTCGGCATCGCTGCTGCAGGAGAAATTTCCGCCGCCAAAGCCCGTTTGAAGCTCATGGTCGTTCTTTCCGAACACCCTGAATACGCAACCAACCGCGACAAGCTTGAGGAAATCTTCGACATCTGATTCGCAGTCTGGGGAACTGATGAAGTCCCCTTTGAGACGGCCGACCGCTGACAAGCGCGCAACGGCCGTCCGTTTTTTATGTGCAAAAGGCGGCAGGAACGCTTAACTGAGCAGTTCTGCCGCCTTTCTCTTCTTTTTACAGTGCCTATCAGACCTCCTGATCCTCATCCCTCAGATCCCTCATGACGTACCCAACACCTGAATACGCCGAAATGATTCCCCCCTCAAGACCGGCATCCTCAAACTTTCTTCTCAGGCGGGCACAGGCCACGCGCAGATACTGAACCTCACCCAATGCATTGGCACCCCACACTTTGTTGAGAAGCTCATTGTGTTCATGGAGCACGCCGGGATCCTTAACGAAGAGTGACAAGAGCCTGAACTCAATGTCGCCGAGATGCACTTCCCGACCATTGAAAATGCACTGACGCTTTTCAATGCAGATCCGGATTGGCCCGTTGACGAGCCACGTGAACTCGGATTCTGACGGGGTGTTCTTCGCCTGCGTACGTCTCAGAACCGCCTTGATGCGCGCCAGAAGCTCCTCCATCGAGAAGGGCTTGCAGACATAGTCGTCAGCCCCAAGATTGAAGCCCTTGAGCTTTGAGTTCGAATCGGTCTTAGCTGTCATGAAGATGATCGGCGTTTCACCCAGCTCTCGAATTCGACAAGCACATTCGAAGCCGTCCATTTCAGGCATCATCACGTCCATCAGCACAAGAGCGGGCTTCGGAGATTGCAACTCAAAAATTTCAAGCGCGTGCATGCCATCCGCCGCAGAGATTACGTCATAGCCGGCACGCTCCAGATTCGAGGCCACGATGCGGCGAATCTTGGTTTCATCATCGACAATCAAAATGAGTGAGGGGGCTGAGGTATCCATTTTCCAAATTCTGTCCTTTTTAGGTTAGTACGGCAGCTCGATGGTGAAACAGGTTCCGCATCCAAGCTCACTGTCGAGTGAAATAGTACCCTGATGCGCCATGACAATGCCCTTGACGATCGCCAGCCCGAGACCTGTTCCGCCTCTCTGTCGCGCGATGGTCATGTCGGCTTGATAGAAGCGCTCGAAGACATAGGTGGCCTTATCCTTCGGAATGCCGATCCCGTTGTCCTGCACTCGAATCCGCACCTTGTCGCCATCCCTGCGCACGTCAACGTGAACGACTGGGGGAACACCTTCGCGGAAATAACGAGCGGCATTGCTGAAAAGATTGATGAAGACCTGAGTGATACGTTCGGGATCGAATTTGAAACACTCAGCCTCAGGATCGATGGTACGCGTCACCTTGAGCTCAAATCTTGCCGTGACAAGCTTTGCCGCCTTGTCGATCGGTGTTGCAATATGCATGATCTTGGGCATGAGCGAGATGTGTCCATCACGGAATCTTGTCAGATCGAGCCAGTCATCGACAAGCCTGCGCAGTCTGAAGCTTTCCTCCTGCATGTCCGCAAGGATCTGATCACGCTCCTCATCCTCCAGTCCGATCTGAGTGGCCAGCGTTTCGGCCTGAAGGCGAAGAGCTGTGATGGGAGTCTTGAGCTCATGAGCCACGATCGATATGAGCTGATCCTTGAGGCGCTCAACCTCCGCGTCAGCAGAAACATCCCTCACCAACAACCCAATATCAGGCGCCCCCGCATCGGGATTGGTAGACACGACGCTGAAGGCCGTTGCGTGATAGACCCGGCCCCCTTCATCATCCTTGGCACCCTTGACTGGTACCAGCTCATAAGTGCGACCATCCTCGAACTTTTTGGCAATCGGTGCAGGCGAGAAGCCGTCCTGATGTTTTTCACGAATTTCAAAGGCCTGCCGCAACGCAGCACTTACCAGACATCCAGGCTTGAGAGCAATCCCATCTCTGGCCATGCGCTCCTCGAGATAGGCGTTGAAACGAACCAGCACCCCATTGGAATCCATGAGAAGCACGCCTTCATTCATTGACGAGAACAGCTCCTCTAGAAGCTGGTGTTGCTGCACCGTTGACACGAGCAGATGATGATTATTGAGCTGAACGGCAAGCGAATTTGCCAAAAGTTCCAGGCTGTCACGCACCTCCCGTTTTTTCAACTTCTCCGCATCGGTCTCCAGCCAACCGTAGATTTTGTTCCCGTAACGAACCTGCACAAAAGCCGCACCTGACGGAAGATCCGGCCCCTCGTTCCCTTCCTGAAGGCTCGCGGACGTCCTAAACACCAGAGAAGAAAGCCTGAGAAGCTGCTTGAAGCGCGCAACCGTCTCATCAGTCAGATGTACCAGTGACGTGTCAATCGGTGCCAGAAGTTTCTGAATGGCGGCCAGTTCTGCATTTCGGGTCGTGAGAGCGTCCGTTTTGGAGCGCACCTTCTGTTCAAGGAGCTTGTTCATCGAACGAAGACGTTCCTGCGTTTCTACAATCTCCCGCCCCATCTTCTCAAATCTTTCCGCAAGCTCCTGAAGCTCTGTTGGTGCGTCCGAAGACATCGCCACCTCAACCTTCCCTGTCCTCGGAAAATCACCCACGGCATCGGAGAGCTCGCCTACGCTTCGACTCAACGGCCGGCTCACAGCGTATCCGACCACAAAGACAGAGCCGATGGCAAGCAGGAAGAAAAGACTGCCAACGATCAGGTTGTGCTGCAACTCAAGATTCCTAGCAGCCTTTGACTGGTCAAAAATCAGGTAATACTCGGTTTGGTTGAGTTTGACAGCTGTCCTGAAAACGCCATTTTTGTTGTCGGCCAACTTGTCATCCATCACGTGCAGATCGGCATGAGCAAGCCCTGCCTTGATTTGCTCGAAATCCGAGTTTTCAATGGCAAGTGACGGATCGGTGGCGAAAAGCACCTTCCCCCTCTCATCGACAAGAAAAGCCTCTCCCCCACTTTCCTTCATCGCCTCTCGCAGCGAGGCAGCCACCACATCGACAGGCATGGAGATCTCCATGGTGATCTTCTGAAGCCCTGTAGCGTCAAAGGGAACAAGCGTGACATATGGCTTTTCATCCGTAGGGGGCTGACCGAAACTGTAGGTTTTACCCGTATTGAAATCCTTGATCCGCACGTACGCATCGAGCAGGTCAGACTGAACTGTCCGATAGATCTCGCTCGCACCTGCGGGAGTCAACCCACCCTCCACATAAGAAGTGGTGAGATACTCATTGATTGCCTTGATCGCCCGATTGTGCAGTTCCCCATCAGCTGAATCGAGCTTTGTCTTGATGACCAACGTCGAAAGTGACTGTCGGTCCACGACTAGAGACGACAGGGTTTCGATGTTTTTTTGATACAAGAGAAGGAACAGGATAAACGGAATAATGACCGTCCAACCAATCAACCCCGTCAGAATTTTTCGAAAGCTTCGAGGCTCTACAGGCTCCTCGATGAAGTCGTAGGGGTTGTAGTCCTTGTTGAGGTCCTCAGGGAAGAGCGAAAAATAGCGGTTCCTGTACCGCATGTTGTACACGTCTTCCTCGGGATTGGGACTCGAGGGTGGAATCCTGTGCTCAAAGTATTGGAAAACGACGTCAAGAACGTTCATGGTGGTGTCGCTTTTTGTCCGGTCATAGAGTCGGACGGGGGCGCTCGGGATTGGAGTACCCACAACCTTAGCCCGTCCCACAAAGGTTTTCAATACAGTTTTCCCATGCCCTAGAAAGCGCCCGTCTCGGACCAACACCTGAACGGAATATGTCAAGATACTTCGAACGATTTTTTTGGATCGCTCGCCGCTTGGCAAGCCGTGAAAGCAAGCTTTCACGGCTACGCCGCGATTATGCGATCCGAAGCGCGTCAAGCCGCTTTAGGCCAATGAACGGCCTGCTCCCCACTAACGCGGGCCCCCTCCATTAAGTGGCCTTCCGGGCTTGACCCGATCAGCCTTGAGGGGCTATCGGGGTTAAGGAACTGTGAGCTAGCCATCCTGAATTGGGGAACGTTATCGCGAATCCAGCGACTGGGATTGCGCTCACGCGTCTGGAGGAGTACTAGCTGACGACGGACTTGAATGCACCGATCGATGCCCTTGAAACGACTCTCCGGGGTCACGTTGTTAATGCTTGAGGGCACCCACTGCTCGTTGTACTTCTTGACAAACTCACCGAGCTTGGTTCTGGCATCTTCCAAAGAGTGGTACTGCCGCTTTCCCATATACCCACGGTACTTCATGGTCTTGAAGAGCGACTCAATGAACGGATTGTCATTACTAACCCTCGGGCGACTACGTGAAGATTCCACCTTGTATTTGGCCAATAGAGCCAGCGTGCTTGCAGCCTTCATTGCGGCTCCGTTATCATGGCGCGACATCTGCAGGACATGCAATCTGGGACAATCTTCGGGACGTTCTTTTCCTTTTCCCTGATTCGTTCCCCGACGGCGAGTTCCCAGCCATCAGAACCTGAAAACCGTGGAATCTACACTCAGTCAGATTCGCCGAAGAAGCTGTCTCTTATACA
>ENA-UALB01000088-UALB01000088.1-human-gut-metagenome-genome-assembly--contig:-NODE-88-length-25126-cov-7.344861_pt1 | contig 25126 bp, 8 predicted proteins | sample MGYA00243695_ERZ654458 | MGnify/ENA primary metagenome ERZ654458 (study PRJEB26926, sample SAMN06164669) | human gut metagenome | biome: ENVO:00009003; feature: ENVO:2100002; material: ENVO:00002003...
CTTAAAGCCCGCCCGTCCCCTCCAGACCGACGGGCTTTTTTCTATTTGGAGGCCATTTTTGGGGTTTCCCGCTCCGAGTCGATGGCATTTTTTGCCTTTCTAAACAACTCCCCTCTAAAGAGGGAAGGTTTCGATCTGGCCGAGGCTTTTCTCCTCGGGGGATGCCCCCGATTTGCTGTCACTTCGACCACGAAATCCTTTCTGACGCAGTCCTTGTACGGCGAGGGACGGAATCCCCCGCCGTCGGAACCTCCTGAACTCGCGCTCAGTGATCCCTTCTCGGGCTTGAATGACTACGACACCGGCGTCAAACCAGGCTGTTACTCCGGCTAAAACGGCCTCTCGGATCCGTTTCGGGTCGTAGGTTTGTTGATCAAGGTCTGCATACAGCAGGTTCACGCAGGCCGCCGCATCGCGGTCGATCCAGCAGACGCCGGTCCGATCTCCGAGCTGTACGCGGCGCTCCCAGAGTTCGTGTTTGACAAAGCGTCCCGTCAACAGATTGTGTTGCGTGGGTTTGAGCTTCTTTGGCGATACAACCTTAACCTGCAAACCGGCGCTTTCAGCCTTGCTCGTCAGTTGGGTGTAGAACGCCGCCGGAGCATATCGCCCGATGGACTTGCCGAACCGTCCCCTTTGGAACGCCTTGAAAGAGTTGTCCTCCACAATGATGGTGCCCGCATGGCCCAGAAGCCAGTTGCAGACTTCGCCGTGCTCACGCTTGCGCGTGGCCGCCGCAAGGCGATGGATCTCCGCGAGTTCGGCTCGGAGCTTTTCATAGTGCTTCGAGAAGCGCCATTGAAGCCTGCCGGACTTCACCTTCAGAGACTTCCGCTTCTTGCCATGACGAACCACGTCAACCGTTTCATAGTTTTCGGGGTTCGTCGCCTGACGGCTTCGCTCCATCGCACGCTGGATCCTGCGCACTGCACGGTGATCCGTATCGGCGTTGGGCGCGATCTGCACTTTGGCAATCTTCCCGTCCTCAGTCGCGTATGTGAGCGATCCGAGGCCGGGGTCAATCGCCATGCGCAGATCCTTGCCTGCGTAGGCGTGCTTCAGAGGGCTTGTACCTTCGGCGATGAGCTGAAGGTCAAAGCACTCCTTGCCCTTGCGAACGTTGCGCACGATGCGGCAATACTTCACCTTGCGGGGCTTCGCAGGATCCGTCGGATCCTGAAGAGCACGAGTGAGCCAGTCGTCGTGCTTGTTGATGCGCACGCGGTACGTGTGGCCGGCAAACTTGAAGACCGACTGTTCGGCTTTCCAGATGATTCCGGTTTTGTTGGTCTTGCCTTCAACCGAATGCAGACCTCGCTTGGAGCTGATGAATCTTGGAGAGCCGTCCTTGTAGATGTGGCGTTCCACCGAGATCCAGGCCCTAGAAGCGATTTTTTGACATTCGTTGATGCCAAGAAGATGACCTCGCCCGGAGGCCTTTCGATGTTGAGCGACATCGGCATGGAAGTCATATTCGCTCAAGCGAAAGCGAATGCGCAGATCTCGGAAAGCTTGTGTCCTTTCCTTGCCCTTCGGCATGACTCTTGCGGCTTGCCACTCGGGTGTTGCGCGCATTTGCTGAACACGATCCCATCCCCCGCCCATGACGGCGTTCTGAAGGTTGCAGCCGAAGCTGAAACTCTTCCTAAGCCATCGGCGTTCTTCGCTTCCGGTAATGATCGGAAGGGTGATGATGAAGGATTTCGTGCTCATGGAAGAACCTTAGCACAGGGTTGCGAAATGAGCGTCCCTTGCGCAGGGGCGCTTTCGGGTATGGATGAGTGCCGCATTCCTCCATCCGAATGAATTCGGAGGCTTCCTGCGGCTGTTTCTGTGAAGAGCTCCTCTGTGGTGAGGATAGGTCATAGAAGCCCTCAGATCGCTTCATATTGCGTTTTCGTGGCCTTGGTAATGGTGGGTAGCGGGGTAGGGGTAGAAATGCCTCTATGATCGATTTTGGGCCTTCTGGAGGGTTTGCCAGGCATGAGGCAAAGTCAGGCGATCAAGGGGAGGGGCAATCTCTCCGAGAAAAGCTGTCCCGGGACCGTCCGGGCTCGAATTTATGCGGATTCTGTGGTGGTGAAGGACGGATCCCTACTCTCGCAGGCTTGTTCAGTGGGTTCCGTGGATGCTGTCCCAAGTTGGTCTGGGCCGCTGCCTTGGCAGTGGAACTCTGCGGATTCTGTTGTGCTGACGACCGAACAGCCTACTCCCACAGGCTTGTTCGGTGTTTCCAGTAGATGCAGTCTAGCCGGTCGCGGTTGAAGTTCTGGCAGTGGGATTGCGCGGATTCTGTGGTGGTGATGCACGAATTGCCTACTCCCGCAGTTCAGTTCGGCGGTTTCCGTACCCGCCAAATGTGTCGGACAGGTCTGGACTGCGGGATTCCGCGGATTCTGTGGTGTTTCGCATGCATCGGCTACTCGCACAGCGGCAGTTATCCGTTCACGACGTACAGTCCACACCCATTCGGCTTCCGAATCAGCGTTCCAGTGGAAAAGCGACGCATCAAGTGCCCGGAATGGTCGCGCTTTTTGACTTCGGATTCCGTCAACAAGCGTGCAGATTACCGATGCGCTTAACCGCGTCAATTGATGCTGTTCATTGAACAGCCAACTGGCACAGGCGAATTAACCGAATGAGCGTTTCGCGGATTCTGTGGTGGTTTGTTTTTGGCGTCGTTTTTCGGACGCGCTAAGCGTGCGTTGGACATGCGGCAAAGTATGGTCGTTATTGCGCAGTTTCTGGAACCTTGATGACGGTCGGCTCTTCGACGTTCGGAACATTGTCCATCTTTGACTTTTTGATGCGCGGTTGGGTGTCGTAGATGATTGTTTCATCGAAGAACTTCGTAGCGTGCCGGTCCGCCGTTTCGATGGTGCGCCGCATGGCGTTTACCTGATGCATGAGAAAGCGCAGTTCCTTGAACTTGTCTTCGGTGTCGCCAAGAAGTTTTCGGTCGTTCGGCTCTTGTCCTGCAAAAACGGATTTCGGGTAGTAGCCTGCACGTTCATCCTTGTCGTCGCCGGCACGAATTGGAATGCGGGATGACTGGATGCTACCGGGCGTGTTTGACTGGCTCGCGAATACGCGAGTCACGCGTCGCCAATAGAGCCTGAAAGAACGGCTCTCTTCGCTGTATGAGAACTCGGGAACAATGCCGGCATTCTGCTTCATTCCGAAGCGCAGCTCTTCGAAGTCATCCTTGGTTTTCAAAGCCGTCACGGAAAGGATGTCCACGATATGATCGAGCTCGCAGAGAATGCGTCCGTAATGAAGGTGCAGCTCTTTTTCCAATTCGATCGGATCAATCTCTCGCCGGCGTTCGGCCGCCGACTTCTGTGCGGCCTTGCTTTCGCGGATTAGCGTCCCTTTGGACAGCTCTTTGTCGTCCTTGGCGCGCACGAGCGGAACCACCAGTCGGTACAGGGATTCAAGCATGGGGTATTTCCTTGTTTTGCGAAGGGGGATATTCGGGTTAGTTCAGTCCCCACATCCTAGAACCCGTTCTGAAGGTGATTTCGCTCCAATCGAAGGAACGGTCATATTCCTGCCAAACTGCGGAACCTGATTATCCTAGTCCTATCGTTACCGCCGATTGGACTACAGAAATCGTGGTGGTTTCGAGCTTAAAAATGGACTACGGCAAAAGAGGCCGATTTTCGCCCTGCATTGGACTAGGGGATGGACGGGAAGGATTGGACTAGGCGAAAGCGTCTCAGGATTGGACTACGTCCGAGAGGAGTGCGGTCGGATGCCTTTGGCCTTCGGCGGACAGTTCGCAAAGACCATAATCGAGCGGCATGAAGTGGAGGGCCGGGGCGAGCAGAAGTCGCGTGCGCAACGCGCTGGGGAGGAGCATTTGCAGATCGAGATCGAAGAGCGTTCGAGGTCGAAAAAGTGGCGTCGCCGTGGATGTGGAGCGTGCAAGAAAGGGCGCGCAGAAGGCCGCAGATGACGCCAAAAATGGGCCGATGAAGATCGTCCTCATCGGCCCTTTTGGAAGAGGAAATCACCGCTTGAGTGGCGTCGATTTCAAGCGGTTTCGAATGTCGTCTTGACGCTTGCTAGGGAACAACATCGTTGTTCCAATCTGCGGCCCTTTCTGCGGATGGATGACGCTCTCCCCAGCGCTCGATAAATGCGTCATCATCACTTGGGATATAGGTCGGATGATCCCTTATGTATGCACTGAAAGCAGCGAGTGATTTGTCTTCAGCAAAGGCCAATTTGATGGGGCACGGATAGATGTCGGAATCGCGTTCATTGTCGTACTCTCCATTGTCCTTTCGGGTGAATGAAACGAAACCGCACACAGGGCATTTTTGCGCCTGGTAAAGCCCCTGGATGAGCTTCAGTATTGTGTCCCAAAGTTCAGCCGTTTCCATGTGGCTGGGGTCGAATTGCAGGCGTGTATTTATCGCGAGTTTCTTGAGGATTGCTTCAGCAGTGAAGAAGGCTTGAAGGTCGACGGTTTTGAGTCCGTAATCCTCGCATAGGGTGCAGTAAAGACTAATGAAGAAGTTGTTCTGAAGCTGCATCGTGAGGCTTTCCTGCGTGGCCTTTTTACGGTCGGATTTCTCGATCATGTGCTCGTCGGAACTCTCCGTACACCGCTTATGTCTACGCCCATCGTTTTTCATTTTGAGGGAGCCCGTGACACCGCGCACTTGCGCCTCCGTCATGCCGAAAAGGGATGCAATTTGGTTGTTCGTCAAGCCCCTCACATAGAGGAGCGGCACAAGCGCCTGTTTGGGTCTGAGATCGGCACAAAGGATCTTGCGCCTAGACTTCAATTCCACCTCCGTCAGGCGTTCTTCCTCACCACGGAAACGGTTGCGATTGATGTGCTGGTACGCCAACGTAACTTCGCGATTGAATTCGTTCCTGCGGGCGCACCAGGCCTGCATCGGCGTGGCCTCAACAGGGGTGCGTTCAGGTGTGCAACGGAAGATGTCCCAGACCTCGTAGGAGGTGGCTGCCGAGAAGAAAATAGGGTTGCGCTTGAAGCACGCCGAGGACTGCATGGCAAAGCCGGCTTTGAGCAGCATGACGACGCGATTGTCTGCTGCGAAGACCATGTTCTGATCGTCTTTTACCGTGCCGATACTCTTGAAGAAGACGTCAGAATAGATCAGCGCAAAGCGCTGCGGAGCGTACGCAGCGAACATCTCGATGGTGTCTGACGAAGCGTCCGCGAGCATGTCAACAATTTCATCAGGAAGCCCGAAAACGAGCTTGCACAAACGTTTGCTGTGAGCGGCCTGGCGTGCGGCACAGAGCCAGTAGTGCGTGCAAAAGCGCCGGGCGAGCGCTGTTTCCTTGTCGTGCCGGTAGTGGATGCCGTTGAGTTCGTCCGCGTAGGCCTCGCGATAGTTCTCGTAAAGACCGTCTGCAAACTCTTCGGGACTGAGCGTGCTGTGAAAGGCTATGTTGATGACGCCAGTGTAGTGGCGTACGAAGCCTTTCATGCCGCGAATGACTGAGAAGCATTGATCAGAGATTTCGCCGAAGATTTCTCGTCTAATCTTTGAGACGGCTGATTTTCGTGAGCCAGAGGCGAAAAGATCAATAAGGATGTTGAAAAGGGTGCTATCGATAAGGAAAGGGTTTTCTGTTAATCTTTCGATAAACAGATCGTCCCCCCCCCCCTTCGGCGGTTGTATTGGGTTTAAAAAACATGGGCAGAGAAACTTGTGAAAGGTTTGCCGCACGCACGTTGTACGGACGGAGATGGTCAAAGAGAATCCTTTAGACGGGAGTCCTTCAATTGTCTGTAGATATAGTAAACGGTCAGGCCATACTGATTCCGTTTCTTGACATTGTGCGAATGGTAGTGGCCCAGAGCAGCGACCAGATCGGTTGGACTGCGTCTGAAATTTTCAAGGAGAATGTCCGCGCCGATGCGCACATTTGTCAGAGGATCGAGCAGATCTTCCGGACGCTTGACACGGTGCTTGTGCCATCGCCAGTTGATCTGCATCAGTCCGACATCTACGCTAGAAGTGTACTTCAAAATTCCAAAAAGTTCCTCTTTTGCGTGCATTTTGGACGTTGCATAAATCGGTTTGTTGGGTAAACGTAACGTCCATGGGTAGGGAGCGGCTCCGCGCGCGTTTTTCACTGGTGAATATGCACTCTCTGCAAGCGCGACGGCATAGAGCAAATGAGGGTCAATGTTCTTCTCTTGACCGACCTGTTCAAACACTGTTCCGGATAAGTCGAGCGCGTTCGCGTTCGACAATAAAACGAGCCCAGAGAGGGCGGAGATAAGCAGAGATTTCAGCATCTAGAAACTTCCAAATGAGGGTCGAAAAACATGCGTTGGAGTGCATGTTTCGGACGTACTTTTGAGCCACATCGTGCGGTGAAAAAGATGCGCCTTTCAGCACTCCTATGGACGCACATTCGCCAGCATTTTTCACACACTTGCCGAATCCAAAAACAGCGTCTTGGCGCGTCACTTTCGCGCATTCTTGTCGGCACATTTCCTGCGCTTTTGCGTCGTCTTTGCCAAGCAAAAAGCAATTCAAAACATGGCGCGAAATGCGCTCGCTTCCTCACCAAAAGGAGGGGGCTGGAACGCACAGTTTTCGAGCGAGAAAACACTTTGGAAACGAACCTTGCCACCGCTCGTTTGAGCGTTGACCGAAACGGTTGCTGGCGAGTGCGCATAGTTCGGAGGCCGTCGCCCTCGTGCCATTTTGACGTACGACGCTTGGCCGCCATCGCCTCTTTCGCATCTGGAAATCGTCCTTTTGAGGCGAGAACCGGGCCCGCGAAGATCCTTTGCCGTCGTCACCTCTGGTGGAAACCTTTGCTCTTCTGGCGGACTGCCGGCGGGGTTTTTGCTTAGGAGCCCGCCTTTGTTGGTTGTCGCTGTCGGAGTGTGGAATGACGGCGGATCAACGATTCCGCCCTTCTTCGAAAGAGGGCAGGTAAGCCTGAATGGGTCTTTGAAAATGGAAACGTACTGAATGGAGCACACGAGGAGTTTTCTATGACCTATACCCGCGCAGAGTTTTCCGAAAAGCACCAGCAAGCCATTCGTCTCTTTGAATCCGGCTTGGGCTACAAGCGCGTGGCCACCGCTCTGCAACAGAAGCCCTACACGGTTCGGGACTGGGCCAGAAACTGGCGTTTTCATGTTCGCGCGAACCGCGAAGCCAGACCCGAGGATCGCGCCAAGGCGGTGGCGATGCGACAGCAGGGTGCAAGCCTCATGGAGATTGCAGCGGAAATGAAGATGTCCAAGCGGACGATTCTCAGCTGGCTGACGGCGGAGCAAGCGCACGAGGACTGGAACGCTGTCGGCCAAACCGCCTTGAGAGAAACCTCCGACGTAGTGCACCTCGCAACGAATTAACCATTCCAACCCATTTTGATTAAGGAGATACAACCATGTCCGAAAAGAAGGCATCCGAGCAGGAAAAACTCAACCAGACCGAAGCGCAGGGGCAAGTTGAGACCGAAGTTGCATCCATTGAAGCGCCGGCGGCTCAGACCCAGCAGCGCAAGGCGATGGTTCTGCGTCTTTATTTCGGGAACGTTCACAAGGACGAAGTGTTCCTGATGCAGGACGACGCTGTTCCGCCGCAGATCAACGAGTTCATCGGGGCGTTCAAGCAAGGTCTTGATGCGGTCTGGACGCCGAATCCGAGCAATCAGCGAGCCTATCGCGTGCGCAACATCACGGCCTACGAAGTCCAGTCGATCACGTTGAACATTCAGCAGCCGGCGGAAGTTGCTTCCGAATCTGAATCCGAACAGCAGGCGTAAAGCCCTCAGAATCCCAACAGCCTTACGCCTGAGTTGTCACTCGGGCGTTTGGCGTTTTTTCAGGACCTCATTGTTTTTGAGACATCATGAACAAGATATTCCGAACAGTTTGGAACCACCATCGTCGGCAGATCGTGGTGGTGAACGAAAACACGACATCGCATTCTCAGGCAACGGGGAGTACGGAAACGTCGTCTGTCGAGACCTTTGTTGCGAAGGCGAAGAAGACCCTCGGGCTCTCCCTGCTCGCAGCGGCTGTAAGCTCGTGCTTTGCGTTGCCGGCTCAAGCCTCGTGGATTACGGACAACGGCGGAAAGAACGGCACGCTTGACTGGACGGTGGGTACCGCCGGGACGACGACGTGGAAGACGATCAAGGAACAAGACATAGAGATTCTTAAGGGAGAGACCCTTAATGTTCTTTCCATTGGTTCGTTTTTCAACGAATCAGCGACGAATACGTTGCCGAATCTCATGTCCTTCAGCAAGGTCGTCAATCGTGGCAATCTGAACTTCAACTGGAAGAGCAGCGAGAAGTCGGTAGCCGTTGAAAACGAAGGCAATTATCTCGACAACTACGGTAAGTTCAAGCTTGTCTATGACCTGACGCCTATCGTGAACGCAGGCACCACGGTGCCTTCTGTTGGGAAGGCAATACACAACTTGAACGGTTGGGAGATCTACCAACCGACTGGTTCTGCCGGTTCTGGTGACGGGAAGTGGGCTTTAGGGAATGTCGCGTTCTACAACCGCAAGGGCGCGACATTCGACATCGACATTGACGTTGACACGAGCAAGCTGACGGCGGATCTGGATGAGTCCCTTTACTACAGCTCTGTAGTCGGTTTTCACATGGAGACCGTCCGCGATGTGGAGATTACTGGCAAGAATGCCGGGACGATGACGATCAATCTTGAAAACCCGGCGTACAGAGCGCGAAGTGTTTTCCTGAACGACAAGAGCATCTTCATCAACGAAAGCACGGGGGTAATGGATCTCAAGACGACCTACGCCCCGCCTCCGGGTGAAAACTTTGCCATGAATAACAATGCTTTTTCTGCCGGCATTGACATCGGTGGCTCCAAGAGCAAGTTCCAGAACGATGGCAAGATGACGATGACCATCGAAGGCCCTCGTGCATTTGCAATTTACAGCGGTTCCGACAGCGGTGCGGCGAGTTTTATCAACAGCAAGACCGGACTGGTGAATGCGAACATTGTCGCAACCGGACATGGCAAAACCGCTCTTGAAGGCGGCAATGCGGTACAGCATGTTGAGGTTCTTGGCGTTGGTGTGAATGATTCCATTGAGAACTATGGGACTTTCATCGGCAAAGCAACCGGCAACGGTGTTGTCGCCAAGGGTATTGGCCTTAACAAGGCCAGCTCTCATGTCAACAACTATGCTGGTGCGACGCTGGAATTGACAGCCAAATCAGTTGCAACAGCGGAATCTATAAATAAAGCGCAAGCAGTAGGGGCTTATCTGAATGGTGGCGAGCAGTTCATCAACAACGGCAAGGCCACGCTGAAAGCCATTGTGGACGGTGCGGGTACGGAGAAAGTCGCCAACGGCTGGGCGATTGATGCCCGTGATGCGGGCACGCTCGTTTCCAACACCGAAACGCTCAACCTCAAATACACGGGTGCTACGGGCGGCGGGATTCACCTCACCAATGGTGCGGCCTTTGAAAACAGCAAGGCGACCACCATCACGGTGACGCGTCCCAAGGATGAAACCGTTCGCACGAGTTTGAAGGGCATTTATCTCGACAAGACCTCTCAGGTGACGAATGCCGGCAATCTCAAGATTGCCATGAACGGCACAGCTCCCAACGCATCCGCCAATAGTTTCCGCAATCAGGGCGGAGACATGACAGGCATTGCCGTACTCGGCAACGATGAGTCCGTCCTGTCGCTTCTCAACAAGAAGGGCGCAACGATCGCCATCGACATGACGATCGGCAACAGCGCCAAGGATCAGACGAACGGCATTCGCGGCTACGGCATGTCGATCGCGAGTAATACCCGAAACGAAGGCACGATTGATGCGACGGTGACGGGCAACTACGGTCAGGTGGCCTCGGACTTCGAACCGTTTTCCGCTGTTGGCTTCAGCATTGATGGGGCTCATGCGACTTCAGAAGCGAACGTTGCTCACCCTCGCATCGAGAATACGGGCGTGATGAAGGCCGATGTGACCTACACGGCTCAGGGCATGACGCCGACGATCACGCCGTCCAAGGCGAAGGGCTGGGCAACCGGCTTCAACATGCACGGCACGAGCACGTTCGTCAACGACGGGACGCTTGAAGCGCGTGCGCATTCCACGGTTATTGCCAAGGCCGCTTCCGTGCAGGGGAGCGAATTCATCAACAACAAGAATGCGGTATTCGAGGCCGAAGCGACGGGCAGCGGCAGCTTTGCGGCGGCCCTTCAGGTGGGGCGTCCCAACTCCGACATGGTCGAAGTCCCGAGCTACGTCTTGAATGACATCGAGGGAACGCTGACGCTTACGGCTTCTGCCCCGGATGGCGGCGCTCACGGCATCTATCAGTCCGCAGGCAAGATCGAGAACAAGGGCACGATTACGGTTGAGGCCACGGGGCAGAACGTCAACGGCGTGAATCTCGCGAGTCTGGACTTGGAACGAACCACGGCTGTCAATCCTGAGTTCCTGAATCTCGGGAATCTGACGATTACGGCCAAGGCGCTTGAAGAAACGCCGACGGAAAGTCATACTGCCAACGGTCTGCTGATAGAGACCGGCAAGTTCACGAATACCGGCAGTCTGACGGCGAACGTAGACGTCAACGGCACGGCCCGAGGGATAAGAGTCGAAAATGGAACCTTTGCCAATGCAAAGGGGGCAACGACTAATCTGAATGTGAAGTCTGAGCGTGAGGCGTACACAACCGGGTTTGCCGGCGGTGTTGAAATTCTCAGCAATTCGACGTTTGACAATGCCGGCGTGCTCAATATCGACCTTGAAAGTCATGCACATTTTGTCAAGGGCTTTTCCTTCAAGGACAAGACGTCCATCCTGAAGAACACGGGAACGATCACGATTGTGGGTGTCAACCACGGTGACGGACAGAATCAGGTGGAAAATCCGTCACTGACGGACGTGGACGGTGCCTACGGCATCTTCACCAATTCCGGTGAATCCTTCTCGAATGGCGGGAATCTCAATATCGACGTGCAGTCGAAGAAGGGGAAGTCCTATTCGATTGTGGCAAATAGCGCTTCGTTCGCCAATGAAGAATCCGGGAACGTGAATCTGACCGTCAAGGTCCATGAAGATGCCGCCTATGGCATCCAGGTGAATGGCGCATCAGGCAGTGCCGCCAACGCCGGCATGCTTACGATGGACGTGACGGGCGGCACGACGGAAAAGGGCAATGCCTACGGTTTGCACGCGAGCGCAAAGTCCTATGTTGCCAATACGGGCAACATGACGTTTAACCTCCACGGCGTGACGAGTGCTGCTTCGAACGCCGAAGTGGGCGCAATCGTGACGACGGGCCAGGGCACCAAGTTCAAGAACACCGGTCGGATCGACATCACAGGCCGTCGCACGGGAGACATTGTCACGTCGGGCGACGTGCTCGGCATCCGTGTGGCTGACAAGGGTGTCTTTGACAACGCCGAAGCGGGCGTCATCACGATTGACTTGGGGCCCACCGGGAACAAGCAGGCTGCCAACTACTACGCCGTCCAGGTGCTCGATGGTTCGACCTTCGGCAACGCCGGCACGGTCAACATCACGCTCGACCATGAAGCGGACAATCTGGGAGCCGTGCACGGCCTTCTGCTTGCTTCGGATGCCGTAGTCAACAACACGGCCACGGGCTCGATCAAGATCGACGTTTCGCCCGAGGACGTGGGTTTGAGCGACGTCTTGGCCATCAACGGCCAGGAGGCCACGATCCGCAACTACGGCACGATTGAGACGAACGGTGCGGTGCAGGTGGGTTCGATTGTCGGCAGCAGTGCCAGTCTTGATGGCGGCACGGTGAAGTTCACCGGCAAGGATGCCGTGAGCACTGTGACGACCGAGCTCAAGACCGGCACGCTCGAAAATGCGGGCACGCTGACGGTCGGAGCCAAGGATTTGCCGAATTGGGCGGTCAATGTCTACGACCTCAAGAATACGGGCACGCTTAATGCGGGCACGCTCATTGCTCTCAACAGCATTGACAATACGGGTGTACTGAATCTCGACACCACGCAGCGCATTGCGATCGGACTCTATGGCAAGGATGCTGCTTCCGGCGAACATGTAACGCTTGTGAATCGCGAGTCAGGCCAGTTGTCGATCAACGTGGATGCGGATTCGGCTCTTTTAATCCAGACCGGCCACGTTGCCGGTATCGACCTCTTTTCTCCGACCAACGCCCCCGATTTGACGGGCGGCGACTTCACGAACTTCGGCACGACCAACATCACGGTCAAGAGTGAGCGGGGAACCAACTACGGCATTGTGGCCGACTCGACGCATGAGTCCACCATCCGCAATGACGGCACGCTGACGATTGATGTGACACAGACGGCTGCGGATGCCACATATGGCGTTTCCGGCATCAGGGGCAACCACAACACGACGCTTGTCAACAACGGTACGCTCTCGATTGAGGGCGCAACGGCGGGTGGCGGTTACCTACAGGGCGTTGTGCTTTATGGCTCCGAGACCTCGCGCGGCAGTTTCCGCAACGACGGTACGACGAGCATCACGCTTTCGGCCAATGACGGTCTTGATCCGGCCACGGCGACGAATGCTGGTGCGATCGGCCTGCACTTGAGCTATGGCGACGGTGTGAACACGGGCGACATGACGCTCGACATTGCTGGCCTTCGCACGGATGCCATCAAGCTTGAGAATGGTTCGACCTTTACCAACAGCGGCAGCATCACGGTCAATTCGAAGGCGTCCGAAGGTAATGATCAGGCCATTTTTGTGATTAGCGGCTCGACTTTCACGAACACCGAAAGCGGTCATTTCACCTACAACTACATCAACGAAGATCCGTTGCTGAAGACGGCCTCGTCGGACGGCTTGTCGACGACGGGTGGTAGTTCCAGCGTCAATCAGGGCACGATCGATATTCATCTCAAGGACTTGGCCCAACGCGAGACCGGGAAGTTCATGAAGGGCTTCTATGTCGGCGATAAGGCGACCTTCACGAACAGCGGCGTGATCAACCTGACGAGCGAAACGCAGGGCAGCGTTGAAGCCATCGACGGTGCGGTTGCCGTCAACGGCGTGTTTGAGAACCTGGGTGATGTGACGCTCGACGTCACGTCTCACGGCAGTGATCGCCAGGTTTGGGTAGGTGTCGGCACGCTCAACAACAAGAAGAACCTCACCGTGACGGCCTTGAACGACGGCAACGGTGATGTGGTCGGCTTCATGCACGACTGGAAGTTCACGACGCCTGATGTGCAGACCCTCCACGTCTCGAACGAAAAGGACATGACGCTTACGCTCACGGCCAATGCCGGAGATGCGCTGGTCTTTGATATGCAGGGTCAGGAGCGCTTTGACAATGCCGAAGGCGGCGTGGTGACGGCCAATGTCTCGGGTGGCACGTCCGCCAAGGGCTTTGTGCTGGGCGACACGACGATCTTCGCCAACGACGGCACGCTCAATCTGACGCTCACGGGGCTTGCGGCTGATGCGACGCTCGCAGGCTTTGAAGCCTTGTCCGACGGCATGACCGCCACCAATTCTGGCGATCTGACGATCACTCTGGCTGGAAACGGCAAGACTGCTGCGGGTCTCAAGAGCGATGTGGCCGGAGCACGCTTTGTGAACAACGATACGCTCGCGATCAATGCGACGGGTTCTTTTGAGAACCTGACGGGTATTGATTGGGCGGGTGAAGTGGCCAATGCGGGTACGATCACGACGAATGCGGGTCTCAACATCGGTTCCGTGACGGGTGCAGGTTCCTTGACCGTCACGGGCGGTGATGTCCGTGTCGGTTCGCTTACCGATCAGCAGAGTGTAACGCTCAGGAATGTGGGCTCTGCAGCGTTTGATACGATCAGCATGAAGTCGGGAACGCTCTCCATTGAGAGCGGCAAGACGACTGCCAAGGTCACGGGGACGAGCACGCTCAAGCATTTGACGAACGCAGGCAATCTGACGCTCGGCGGCACGTTGACGCTGGGCGCTTCCGGCGCACAGGGCTCGCTCACGAACACGGGCACGCTCACGATGGGCGATGCGCACGTGGTGGGGAGCGTACTCAATAGCGGCACCTTTACGTCCGGTGACATGGACGTGACGGGGTCTGTCCACAACACGCGAACGGGCGTGATGCAGACGGGCACGCTCACGGTGCGCGGCGACAGGGCCCTCACCAATGAAGGTGAAATGACGGTGGCCGACACGTCGTCGGTGTTCGGCACGCTCACCAACACCGGCACGATCTATCTCTACGACAAGTCCCTCGTTGGTGAGGACGGTCAGATCGAGAACAAGGACGAGCTGCTGGTCTACGGCACGCTTGAAGTCAACGGGCTTTTGATCAATCTGGGCACATCGAAGGCCGAGGAGCTGATTCTCAACGGCGAATCCGTCTCGGGCGTGCAGAGTGCGTTCTTCTCCATGGATCGCGCCAATGAGGGTGCGGAGTCGATTGTCCAGTCGGGCGAAATCAACGCCAAGCGCACGAACTACGGCAAGGACTACTGGGGCACCGTGACGGTTAATGCCGTCTACGAAAACCATAATCTTGTCTTTGCGGGTTCGAGCGACACGGTGCTCGACCAGTCGGGACAAGCGCTTGCGGGTAGTGGCATGACGATTGCCGCAGGCGGCTCGATTCTCAATCAGTCGGGAGCCACGCTGCGTGTGAACGGCGCTCTGGACAACTCCGGCACGATCTCGGGCGGAACGCTCGCCCTGGATGCGGGAGGCCAGTTCACGAACCGCAAGAACGTGAACGTGGACAAGCTCACGGGCTCGAACCTGACGTTCACGCAGGGCGAAGCCGGCGCGTCCTTTGAGACGGCCAAGAATGAAGTGACGAACTCCCAATTCGTTTGGACGCAGGGTTCCATTTCGCTCGATGCCCTCGGCAAGGGAAATCGTTATGAGTTGGGCGGCCATGTCGGCGACAGCGTTACGGTTGACCTCGATCTTCTGACTTCGGACTCGACGGTGAACATCGGTCAGGGGGCCGAACTGGCGGTTGGCACGATTTCGCTTGACGGCATGGAAAACACCGTCACGCTTGCGGGCGGCACGTTGAAGACCAGTCTCGATCAGATCTTCTCCGACGTTGAAGTGAACGGTGCGGTCGACATCGATGCCGAGTCCTCGAAGGACACGGTGAATGTGGCAGGCATTACGGTGGCAACCGGCGTGGGCGGCATCAAGGATGCGGTCTCGAAGGGCATTGCGTTCAACTCCGGCACGGTGGCCTTTACGGATCGCGTGTTTGCGCTTGATGTCGCGGGCGACGTGCTCGCGAAGCTCGAAGCCGATGACGGCGGCAGTCTGGAAGTGGCCTTCAACGGCAAGGCGACGGGGCTCGATGCCTTTACGGTGGATGTGGCCAACAAGGTTGTGGCCACGAAGCCCGAAGGCGGGTCGACCTATGCGGTCTTTACGGGTGAAACGCTGGTCAACAAGGACGCAGAAGAGCCGGGGCTCGGCTACACGCAGCTTGTGGTCGGGGACATTGATCCTCGCGGACGCTATACGCCGAACAAGAACACGCATCGCGTTGAGCAGTCGATGGGCTTCAAGAACGTGACGGGCGTCACGGGCGGCCTGTACATCAACGACGCGCGCTTCGTGCTCGTGGGCGACAAGGATCAGGCGATAGACCTCGCCGACGGTCTCGTGCAGGTGATCGGCGGGAGCATGAGCGGTGACGGTCTCACGCTCGGCTCTTATGGTTCCGAAGCTGCCACGAAGGGCCATTTGGCAGAACTCAATCTGGGCGTTTTTGCAGAAGACGGCGGCTACCGCGTGGCGGGCGGCGCGACGGACGTGCACAACGGCGACTTCACGGTGGATGCGCTGCGTCTGGGCGGCACGCTCACGGTGGGCGACAAAGACCGCGACGACAAGGGCAACGCCAAGCTCACGATCGGCAATCTCACGGCTTACGCGGGCGAGCTTGTCAATCATGGCAACACGCATATCGGCACGGTAGCCTCGGGCGACGACAAGCCCGTGATCAAGCTTGAGAACTACGGGTCGATGACCATCGACAATGGGCTTGTCGAAGGGCGTCTTCTCAACAAGGAAGGCGGCACGCTTACGACGGGCAATCTGACGCTCGGCTATACCGACAGCCTAAACAACGGCACGTGGACTGCCGAATCGCTCACGATTGCCGGTGCGAAGCAGTATGTGGGCGATCTCATCAGTCGCGGCGAACTCTACAACGCGTCGACCCTCAATGTGGCCAACGGCCTCACGCTGGAGTCGACCGCCCTCACGCAGCCCGAAGCCACGGGCGGCGTGCTCACCAACCGCTCGACGATTCGCAGCAAGCCCGCAGCGCTCACGGTGGGCGGCACGTTCACGATGAAGGAGAAATCGTCCTTCACGAACGAAGGCAAATACGCCCTCTTTACGGCTGACGCCATGGAGATGGCGCAGGGCAGCACCGTGACGAACCGGGTCGACGGTGCGATCACGATCAAGAACCATGCAAATATTGCGGGCAACTGGACGAACGAAAAGGGCACGTCCACCTTCGGGTCTCTCACGGTGACGAATACCGGTGCGATGGTGAACAACGGCACGCTTGCCGTGACCGGCAAGACTGAACTGGCTGGTTCTGTGACCGGCACGGGCAACGCAACGCTTGATGATCTGACGATTGATCCGACGGGCGTGCTCGCTATGACGGGTGCAGGTGCGCTGACGGCAGGTGACGTGGTGGTGAACGCCGGTGGCAAGATGTCCGTGGCGGGTGCCTCGACGCTAGGTTCGCTTACGGCAACGAATGCGGGCGAGTTGGCGTTTGGCACGCTCTCGATGACGGGCGACCTGAATCTCACGGGTTCCGTCATGACGGCTCTGCTCTCCCAGGCAGGGAATGTGACGCTCTCGGGCTCTCAGTTGACGAGCCAGCGTGATGCAACGCTTGCGTCTCTCACGATGACGGGCAGCGAAGCCGCGTTCGGCAACACGACCGTGGCGGGCGATGTGTCCGTGACGGGCGGTGTCCTCACCACGGGCAACCTGACGGGACAGAACCTTACGGTTCGTGATCAGGCGTCCGTGAACGGCAAGACTGCGCATGTGGCAAGCCTTGACGCGAAGGACGGCACGATTGTGCTTGATGCGATCACGTCCGATGGCACGATCCTGCTCGACAACACGACGCTCAAGGGGCATGTGGTGTCCGGCGCGGACATGATCGTCACGAACGCGGGTGCCGTGACCTCAACGGGCGCAACGACGCTCGATTCCCTCACCATGACGAATGCCGAGGATTCTTCCTTTGGTGATCTGACGGTGAACGGCGTGATCGATCTGACCAACACCAAGCTCACGGCCAATCTCGTGAAGGGCGGCGACACGACGCTCTCCGCGTCCGACATCACCTCCAAGGGCACGACCGAACTGACTTCGCTTGCGATGACGAACGGCTCGAACGCAGTCTTCGGCACACTCACGATTGGTGGCACGTTCGATGTTAACGGCTCGATCCTGTCGGCCAATATCGCAGAGGCCGGCATTGCCACCGTCACGAACGGCGGCAAAGTGACCTCCACGGGCAAGACGACGCTTGCAAGTCTCACGATGACGGACGCTCAGGAGTCGTCCTTTGGCGACCTCACCGTGACGGGTGACGTGAATCTCACGAATACCAAGCTCACGGCTAATCTCACCTCTGGTGAGGATGTTGATCTTACGGGTTCGACGCTCGTCTCTACGGGCGTATCCAATCTGACGACGCTTTCCCTTGCCGAGGGTTCGGATGCCCAGTTCGGTTCCGTGAACGTCGCGGGCAATCTTGATGTGAACGCTTCCGTCCTCAAGGGCGAGCTGACACAGGCAGGCGCAACGACGGTCGGCGCAAACGGGCAGATTCTCTCGTCCGGCCCGACGACGCTTGCGAGCCTCACCATGACCGACGCGAAGGATTCTACTTTTGGCGACTTGACCGTCACCAGCGACGTCTCGCTCACGAACACCAAGCTCACGGCCAACCTCAAGAAGGGCGGCAATACCACGCTGACGGGTTCGGCACTCACGAGCAAGGGTGCATCCGTTCTGGATGTGCTTTCCCTTGCTGAGGGTTCTTCCGGCACGTTTGGCACGCTTATGGTGAACGGTGCGATTGACGTTGATGCGTCGATCCTCCATGGCGCAATTGCCAAGGGCGGAGCTGCGACTGTGACGAACGGTGGTGAAATCCAGTCCACCGGCAAGACGGAACTCGCGTCTCTCACGATGACGGATGCGAAGGATTCTGCCTTTGACGAATTGACCGTCACGGGTGACGTGTTGCTCACGAATACCACGCTTGATGCTGATCTGCGCAACGCAGGCAACACGACCCTTGCGAACGCGACGCTCACCTCTACGGGCAATACGACGCTCGCTGCCTACACGCAGACGAACGGTGCAGCTTCGTTCGGACATCTCAACGCGAAGACGGTTGACGTCACGGAAGGTGCGTTTGCGACGGCAGGTCTCACGGCTGATGAAGCGGCCTTCAAGGGTGCTGGCTCTCAGGTGACTTTGAACGGCCTCACCACGGTGGGCACGCTCACGGCGACGGGCACGAACGTCAAGATGTCGGATCTCGTCATTACCGATGCGCTCACGAACGACAGCACGCTCACGGGCAAGACCTTCAAGGCTCAGGGTGCGGACGGAAAGGCGGTCTCCGTGACCAATACCGGCACGATTCGCTTTGACGGTGCTTCGGGTTCCGTTGCCTACAGCCAGACCGCCGGTGCGCTTGAAGTGGCCAAGAATGGCTTTACCGATTCGACCTTTGACGTAAAGGGCGGCACGGTGAAGACGAACGGCCTCGGCAAGGGCAATGCCTGGACGCTCGGCGGCGTGAAGGACGCGTCTGTCTTGATGACGCTTGATCGTCTCACGTCTGAAGGTTCGGTCTCGATCAACGAAGGCGCAACGCTTGAAACCTCGCTCATCACGCTTGACGGCAAGACCGAAACGGTGGTGCTCGCAGGCGGCACGCTCGCCACGATGATGGACCAAATCTTCGACGACGTGAAGATGAATCAGGGCATCGACATCGGTGCGGGCAAGCCCGGCGACATCGTGGATGTCGAAGGTCTCAACGCCGTCGTGGGTGTGGGTGACATCAAGGACGAAGTGTCGACCGGCATCGGGTTCAACGCGGGTACGGTTGCATTCAACGACAAGGTCTACTCCCTGACGCTCGCAGCCGACGTGCTCGGCAAGCTCGAAGCGGACGACGGCGGCGACCTTGAAGTCGTCTTCAACGGTCGAGCCAACGTCAACCAGTTCACGGTGGACGTGGCCAACGGCATCGAAGCCACGCAGGGCGGCAAGCCCGCGCATGCGGTCTTCGCAGGTGAAACGCTCATCAATGCCGACAAGACCCAGCCCGACCTTCAGTACACGAAACTCGTCGTGGGTTCGGCTGAACCGGCCATTGCGGACGCGCACAACCTTACGCAGTCGATGGGCTTCATGAACGTGACGGGTGTGACAGACGGTCTCTTCATCCGTGGTGAGGATACGGAATTCGTCTTGGTCGGCGTCGATGAAAAGGCGCAGGGCGTGGACGACATCCACAGCTTCATGCTCGCCGACGGTGCGGTGGACGTGGGCGAAGGCGCAGCCTTCACGCTCGGCTCCTACGGCAAGGCCCTTGGCACGGAAGGCAAGCTCACCGCCATCACGAACAACGGCACGGTGAACGTCAAGAACGGTCTCTTTACGGTTGAAACGCTCACGGGCAACGGTACGGTGGCTGTTTCCGACAAGGATCATGCCAAGGTGGCCGCGACCCTCAAGGTGACGACCCTGGAGCAGAATGACGTCAGCAACTTCGGGACGATCGAAGCTGAAACGGCGACGATCGGCACGCTAGCCAACACGGGCACGCTCAATGCGAAGACCCTTGCCTTGACGGGTGTTGCTTCGACGAACGTCGGTACGATCCATGCCGAAATCGCGAGGCTAGGCGAATCCGTCAATCTGACGAACACCGGTTCCTGGACGGGTAATGCGCTTGATGTGGACGGCACGTTCGTCCATAACGGCAAGACGCTCGATGTCGCCACGGCCACGATTGACGGCACGCTCACGAATGCGGGTGCTGCCGACATTGATGCGCTCACGATCAACGGACACGTCGATCAGACGGGTTCTCTCACGGCCAAGGGCGTGACGGTTGCGGACAATGCCGACATCGCCAACAACGGTTCCCTCATCACGGATACGCTCACCCTCAAGGGAGCCTATGCGGGCAAGGGCGACCTCACGGTGAACGTCAAGACCGATTTGACGGGTTCGCTCGTCTCGACGGCTGACGGCATCAAGCTGGGCGACCTCACCGTCACGGACGGCGATCTGACCGCGCTCAACCTCACCACGGGCAATGCCACGGTGACGGGCAAGAGCACCGTCACGCTCGACAACTGGACGGGCAAGACGGTGACGCTCTCGGGCACGACGGCGGTAGCCGATGCCATGACGTCTGATGCCCTCACCACGACGGGCACGCTCACGGCGGGCAATCTCACGACGAAGACGCTTGAGCAGAGCGGCACGCTCCGCGTGACGAAGACGCTCACGGCTGACAACGCGACGCTCTCCGGCAAGGCGACGGTCGACGGCCTCCTCGACGTTGACGTGCTCACGCAAAAGAGCGGCGAACTCGTGGCCCAGAACGTTGATGCCACGGAAGTCTCTCTGTCCGGCAAGGCGGATGTGGGCACGCTCGCCTCCGACACGCTCACGGTCTCGGGTTCTCTCGAAGCCGACGAAGTGACGACGAGCACCTATGAGCAGACCGCAGGCTCTGCCGACATCGGCACGCTCACGAGCACGACCCTTGCGAACGCGGGCGACATGACCGTCGGCACGATGGATGCGGCGCTTGCCAACACGGGTACGCTCACCATCAAGACGGGCTTTGCGCTAACGGGCTCGAATGCCGGCACGATCACGGCTGAAGCCTCCAAGGGAACGTTGACGGACTTCACGAACAACGGCACGGCCTCGTTCGGTAAGACCACGGCCACGGGGCTTGCCAACAACGGCACGATCACCTTTGCCGACGCGACGCTCGAAGGGGCGAACAACAACACGAAGGACATGTCTGCGGACATTCTCAACGTGAAGGGTTCGCTCACGACGACGGGCACGCTCACGGCGGGCAACACCACCGTAACGGGCACGCTCAGCGTCAATGGCGGCAAGACCTCGCTCGATGCGCTCAATCTCAAGGGAACCCTCGGCACGAAGGGAGAACTCACGGCCCGGAAGGCCGAGATCACGGGTTCCTTCAATCTGACGAGCGGCAAGACCACGATTGGCAACGCCACGGTCAACAAGGGCCATGTGAACGTCGCGGGCGGCAGCTTCCACGCAGATGCCTACACCCAGAAGGGCGGGTCTCTCACCCTTGCTCAGGGCGGATCGTTCACGTCGGGCAACCTCATCGTCTCGGGCTCCGACATCACGCTGGGCGACGCCGCGCTTAACGCCGAAGGTTCGATCAAGGACTCGAACATCACGATCACCGCCGGCAACTGGGCCGACAACCTCCTGGGACTTACCAACACCGACAAGGGTGCTCTGGGCGACAACGACTTCACCCTCACGGGCGGTGTGCTCGATCTTGGCGACAAGACGCTCACGTCGAGCGGAACCGTCACGATGACCGGCGGCACGTTCATAGCCGACAAGATTGCGCTCGACGGCAAGACCGAGGGCACGATCATGGTGGGCGGAAAGGGTACGCTACAGACCTCGCTCGACCAGATCTTCAAGGACTTCGTCGTTGAGGGCGTCGAAATTTCCGCGACGCATTGGGAAGATGCCTGGGGCGGCGTGCACGGTCAGGTGATTGACGCTGCGACCGACGTGGGTGACGTGAAGGACAGCATCATCACCGGCATCCATTTCAACGGCGGCTCGCTCACGTTCACGGACGAAGCCTTCCGCACCGATCTCGTCGCGGAAGTGGGCAGTGCGCTGGCGCAAACCTACGGCGACGGCAAGGTCAATGTCGAATTTACGGGCCATGCGGTCGACGACTTCACGCTCGATACGATCAAGAAGCTCGAAGAGGACGGCATGGCCGACAAGACGCAGGGCCTTGTCTTTGCGGGCGATGATCTCATCAACAACTCCGGCGACAAGACGCTTGACGTGGGCAAGTCCGATTCGGACGACATCCACATGAATACGGGCTTCGCCGGCGTGACCAACACGGATCACATCAACATCAAGGACGGCCTTGAGTTCGTGCTGGTCGGCAAGACCGACAAGGACGGAAAGCCTTCCGGCGACAAGCTCCTTTCGGATGCTGAAAACGGCGGCTCCGTTCACGTGAACAACGGCACGCTCACGCTCGGCTCCAACGGCATGAAGGACAAGACGGGCGGCACGCTCGCAGAAGTTGTCCTCGATGAACAAGGCAACCTCGTCATCAAGAACGGCGACTTCACGGTCGAGCGCATCGAGTCCGACGGCACGCTTCATGTCACGGGCGGCGGTTCGCTCACCTCGAACGACGTGACGCTCGACAAGGGCGACAGCAAGATCGACGAAGGCGGCGTGCTCGTGGTTGAGGACGGTGAGTCAAACGGCAACCTTCACATCAAGGGTGACGGCGCGCTCACGAACGAGGGCACGCTCATCGCGGGCGGCAAGGATTCGCATGTCGATACCCTTGTCGACGGCGATCTCGTCAACAAGGGCACGGGCCTCTACGACGACATGGACATCACCAACGGCGGCCACTATCACAACACCGAAACGGGCAAGGATGCGGGCGACCGCATTGACGTGGCCGAAGGCGGCAAGTGGACCAACGATGGTCTCTCCGACTGGGGCAGCGTCAACATCGACGGGCAGTTCGAAAACAATGGCGGCCTCGAAATCGGTGACGGCAATGACGCTACCGACGACTTTCACGTGGGGCCCGAGGGCAGCGTTGATCAGAACGGCCAGCTTGATGCTTCGAATGCGGGTCACGCCCAGATCGACGGCAGCTTCACGACGGGGGAACTCACGCCTGAAGGCAAGCCCGACGACAACGCTTGGTCGAAGTTCGACGATGTGACGGTTGGCAACGGCGGTCATCTCGAAAACAACGGCACTGAGCTCGGCAACGGTCTCGTCGTGGATCAGGGCGGCGAATACGTCAACAACGGTCATTCGAACTGGGGTTCCGTGGACATCGCGGGCAACGGCGACAACAACGGCGACCTCACGATTCGCGGCGACGGCAAGGACGATACGCCGGACTTCATCGTTGAAGGCAGCGGCTCCATGACGAACGACGGCACGCTCATTGCCGGCGGTGAGGATACGAAGAACGACACGCTCGTTGAGGGTGATCTCGTCAACAAGGGCACGGGCCTCTACGACGACATGACGATCACCAACGGCGGCCACTATCACAACACCTCGACCGGCAAGGATCAAGGCGACAAGATCGACGTGGCCGAAGGCGGCAAGTGGACCAACGACGGCCAGTCCTCCTGGGGTCAGGTCGACATCAACGGCGGTGCGACGAACAACGGTGATCTCATCATCGGCAACGGCAACGACAAGGATGACGACTTCCACATCGGTCCGGACGGCTCGCTTGAGAACAACGGCCACATCGACGCAGGCAACTCCGGCACTGCCGACATCGAGGGCGACCTCATCAACGGCAGCCTCACGCCCGAAGGCAAGCCCGATGAAGATGCGACCATCAAGTTCGAGGATGCCGTTGTGCATCCGGGCGGCAAGCTCGAAAACAACGGGACCGAAGAAGGCGATTCGCTCGTCGTCGAAAATGATGGCGAATACATCAACAACGGCAATTCCAACTGGAACGACGTCACGATCAACGAAGGCGGCCACGGCTCGAACAACGGCAAGCTCGATGTTGAAGACGATCTCGTCATCGACGGCATCTTCGACAATGACGGCACGATCAACGCCGGCAACACCGTCATCGGCGGCGACTTCAACCAGACGGACGACGGCGTCCTCAACACGGGCGACCTCACGGTTCGTCCGGGCGGCGACATCGACATGGACAAGGGCGAGATCAACGTCTCCGGCGACCTTAATCTCAACGGTGCAAACGTTGTGATCGGCAACTGGAAGGCCCTTTCGCCCGACAACCGCGTCTCGCCGACGTGGAGCGCCGAGAAGCCCCTCGACGGCAAGCTCTGGGTGATCGGCAACGGCGACCTCACCTTCGGCACCGCCTCTGACGGCTTCGCGGACAAGATCCAGAAGTTCGACGAAAAGGTTCCGGGTCTCACGGGCGCAGCCGCCCGCGTGACGGTGGGCCAGACCGTCACGATGGGCAAGGGTTCCTCCCTTGCCGTAGGCTCCAACGTCTGGAATCCCGCCAAGGACGAAGGCCGCGTTGAGATGAAGGAAGGCTCCGTCTACTTCGGACGCGACTCCTACGTGCTCATCGACATCGGCAGTCTCGGCGACGCGCCGGCTTTTGCGACCACGGTCGAAGGCGCGACGGCCACCGTCGAGCACGGCGCAAGCCTTGTCTTCGGCAACCTGACGAAGACGGGCGAATTCACGCTCCTCGAAGGCTTTGACCTTTCCGCCAACCTTGGTGAGGACGGCGACTGGAAGGGCGGCTGGGACGGCGAAGACCTCTACATCGTCAATGACGACGGCTCCGGCCTTGACTACTTCATCCAGCTTGACGTAGACAAGGACGGCAACAAGGTGAGCGCCAATGTCGACGTGGCCGACTTGGAAACGGTCTATCCCGACATCGTTCTGCCTGGCCTCGGCAACGAGGCACTGCAGGATTGCGCCAAGGGCAACGATTCGTCCTTCATCTGCGGCATCGTCAAGGATGAAAACCTTACGGTCGAAGAAAAGACGCGAATCATCAATTCCGTTGCGCAGATCGCATCCGTGGGCGGCACGACCGCTTCGGCCTACGCCGACATGGGACTCGTCTCCGACGTGCTCGAAGATCGTCTCTCCTTCACGGGCCCGACGCACAAGGACGGTCAGCTTCTGCAGATTCCCGCGACCGATGCCCTTTGGGTTGAGGTGATCGGCGGCAAGACCAAGACCGGCTCGCTCGCGCTCTCGAACCTCTCGGGCGGCGTCAAGAGCGACACCTACGGCGTCATGATCGGTGCGGATGCGCTCATGCC
>ENA-UALB01000098-UALB01000098.1-human-gut-metagenome-genome-assembly--contig:-NODE-98-length-23276-cov-7.844279_pt1 | contig 23276 bp, 27 predicted proteins | sample MGYA00243695_ERZ654458 | MGnify/ENA primary metagenome ERZ654458 (study PRJEB26926, sample SAMN06164669) | human gut metagenome | biome: ENVO:00009003; feature: ENVO:2100002; material: ENVO:00002003...
CTGGTCTTCTTACACGTGATGCACGTATGGTTGAACGTAAAAAACCAGGTCTTAAGAAAGCTCGTAAAGCTTCACAATTCTCAAAACGTTAATCAACACGATTATATCAACGTTTATGGGCATTCAAGAGTTATCTCTTGGATGTCTTTTTTGTTACGAAAATCAAGAATTTCCCTGAGAATTTCCCTGAGATTTCCCTTAGTCATTTTTCAAGTTACGAAAAGCAATCTCACCAGCGGGCATTTCTACTTTATCTAATGTATTCACATATTCTTTAGTGATAGTAGTATCGCTATGGGTCAGTGCTTCCGAAATAGTAGCCAGTGAGACACCTGAGATTTTAGCTAGCGTTGCTCCAGTATGACGTAGTTTATGTGGAGAAGCGGGCGCTAGTTCTGGATGCCTTTTTCTAATAGTTTTCATGCGATAGTTAAGATAGTCAATATGGAGACACTTATTGAGGTTGTTTTTATTATCATTATAGGTGAATAGAAATTGGCTACTATTTTGTTTTATGTTAAGTTGTTTTAAAATTTTTTTCTGTTCAGATTTCCATAACTTCAGTAGTTCTATTAACTCATTTGGAGCATTAAAAATTGTTTTCTTATTTCCTTTGGTAGATTTGATGTTTCCAAAACGATCTAGTGCTTGTTCAATTTTTATTAAATTGTTTTTTAGGTCAATGTGTTTCCATTGCAAAGCATAACTTTCAGATTTTCTATCAGAAAGGAAAAAAGTAGTATAGAAAAGGGTATAGTCCATAAGTGAGAGAAAGTTATCCTTATAATCTTGGTCAACAGCTTTTAACCATTCTTGTAGTTCTTGTTTATTGAGTGTCAGATATTCATCCCTTTTTGCCTCTCTCAGTTGAATTTTTTTAGAGGATTTTATTCTGGTAATGGTCTTTTTAATTTTATTTGCTGGAATATACTCAAATTCTTCTGCCCAATCAAAAACTGAGTTTATGTAGCCCCTCAAAGCTTTGAAATTTGCGTATTCATTTGATTTTGAGGTTAGAATTGATAGTAAAAACTGTTTGTTGTTATTTAAGAAATCCAACGAATAGTTACCAATGAGCGGTAAGATATGTAAACGAAATATATTCTCAGTTTGGAAAACTGTTGCTACTGTTGGTGGTTTTGTTGTATTAGTTGTTTGACCAGCCTTGTAAGATTCAAGCCAGTTATTTTTGTAAAAATCTTTGAAAAGAGTATCGCCTTTAGCTGTGTGATTATTTACGGATAAACCTAGTTTGGCACGTTGGATATCCGTATTAATTTGTAATTCATGTTCTTTGGCTTCTCTCTTTGTCTTAAAGCGTTTTTCATAATATTGTCCGAATCCAAGTTTTCCTTGTACATCTGAAGGAATGTAGATTTTTAAATGGTAAGTGCCATTTTTTGTCTTTTTAATAGCCATAATAGTCTCCTTTTAAGCAGTAATTTCTAAACGTATCATCCATTGTTTTATGCTCTCTTTATTAAATCGGACGGACTTCCCTATTTTAATATATGGAAGACCCATCCCAATCCATAAATCAAGAGTATTATTTGAAACTCCTAAATATCGACACGTTTGTTTTTTGTTGAGAAAAGGACTTTCAATTCCAATAACCTCTCTAACATTTTTGATTTCTTCTTTTATTAACTCTCCAATCAAATGTTGGATTTCTTGAGTTTGTTCTTCTGCTAATGTAACTTGCATTTTATTCCTCCTAAACATTAAAAAAAGGAAGCAAGCAATTGCTCACTTCCTTGGGAGATAATGAAAAAAGAAAAGTTTTAGGATTAACTATATCTTAGCATATACCCTCTTAAACTAATCTTAATTGTTATTTAGTCGCAAAACTAAAGTAACTTTGCGGTGATAATACTTGATAGTGCGCTCTATCTTGAACGGAATTGTAATTACATTCTGATATGAGAAAAGTCCCGTCTTGATTGACTGCCTCGACAAAAGCAACGTGTCCGTATTGAGTTAGAGTGCCAGCGTATCCTCCTTTTACAGATAAGACAGCCCCAACTTGTGGTGTTTGACTTTGTTTCCAACCTTTTGATACAAGAGTTGTTACCCAATCCTGCCCGTTTCCATTGTAATTGTAAATAGCTGGGTCGGTACAGATGCCTGTTTCAATTAATCTGTTACATACATACCAAGTACATTGGCCGACAGGATAGGTATTTCTGCCTTGAGAGGTAAGGCTATTTGAGGTTGGTTGTCCGTATTTTAGCTTACCGTTATACTCGTTGGGAAACTCAAAGGATGACAATAATGTTCCTTTTGTCAATCCAGTATCACCTGAGAAGGCTAGAGTAGTTTTATTATTTTTTAGTGTTCCATTGAAGATGTTATACCATTTTTTAGCATTTTCTTTCAGCTTGAATGCTTTTGTTTGACCGTCAGATAATGCAACTCCTTCGTAGTGTTCAGACCAATAAAGACAGGCTTCTTCAGGATTATTTGTTGTCTGCATTTTTCTTTTAACGTGAGCGTAGGCTCCATTTAGTTCGGCGGACATTAATTGTAGTTCTACCTGAGATTCAAGTTCTCTCTTTGGAGCAGAAGCCCAACGATTGCCATTGATTGTATTCGACCACCCCGACCACTGAAAGTAACCAGCAACCCCTCCACTCGAATTAATAGCCTTGGGGTCAAAACCACTTTCTCGTTCTGCAACGGCTAGACTACCTGAACTACCCGCAAGAGAAAACCCCTCTTTGGAAAGCTGGTAATTAAGTATTTGAATAACATCTTTAGCCCGTTCTTCAGAAATATTGGCTTTGCTGGCAACTTCTTTTGCTGTTAAGGTTGTTTCTTGTCCACCTTGAGAATCTGATGAATCATTTGAAAGACTTCCAGCAAGGAGAAGGAGTAACAGAGATGGCAGAAGAAAAGGAAGGAGTAATCCTAAAATAACTAGTTTTTTCTTCATTGGCACCCCTCTGTTATTAGTGTTTTAGATAAACTGTGAAAATTAAGGTGTCAATTCTCCACTTTGCATCTAGTACGACAGGAAAGGAACGGCAAATACTAAGGATAGTGTCAGCTTCAGCATCTTTAACAGGAAATAGGACTAAAAAGTCCAATGAGCGTTTATCATTTTGGTAAGCTTCATAAACACAATTTTCTACAACTGATTTTAATGCCTTTTTTGAATTGATATGAATGTTCATTATTATTCTCCTCTTAAGCGTCTTAATTCTTCGGATAGACGCTCTTTTCTTTGTAAGTTAGTTCGTAATTTGTCATCACGAGTTAAAGTTTTACGGAAGTTCCTTGTAAAAGCATTTGAACCTTGGGCTTTATACATGGATTCGTTGTCTTTATAATCCTCTAGACGCTTTTCAAGTACTCTGATTCGTCTTTTTGTTAGCGGTGAGCGTCTTTTCTCTTTTAGAGTTTCAAATTCTTTTTCAAGGTTTGTAGAAGAAAGAGTTTTTGGTTCTTGTTCTACTAATTTTGGTTCCTTGACTTGCTTGTTAGTTTTGTAGTTTTCCTCTTGAATAGGGCTTTGAGAATATTTTTCTTCGTTTGGATATTGGGTTTCTGAATATGGTTGAGGGTAACTATCTAAATCGGTTTTAACCTCCTGTCTAGTAACAGCTTTAGGTTCTTCCGTTTGTGTATCCATTTTGATGTTCTTTTGGATAGGACTATTAGGATTTGGTTGCTCTTGTGGTTGTTCAGGATACTTGTTTAGGTTTAGAAAAACTTCTTGTTGTGTCATGTTTTTAGGTTCTTCATATTTATCACTTTCAGTCATATTTTTTTGAATAGGTGTTGGTAAATCTTGGTAATCATTAATTTGTGGAGATTGTGTTTCAAAATGTGGTTCGGTATTGGCAGGAGATATTTCTTCAGGTTTAGCTTTAGAAAAATGGGATTTCGCATTTTTTAAATGAGATATGGAGTTAACAACTGTACCTGATGCTAGACCACTTGTTGCTAATGCAAAATTGCCAAGCCTTTGAGCCGTAGAGAACCCCTTATTTGGAACTTGCTGAATGATTTCTTTACTTGAATTCCAATTGTCTTTAACAGAATGTTCAATACCATTCATCTTGAGCCTTGCTCTTGAACCAAGAATAATGCCAATCAGTTCACCTTTATATTTCCAAAGAAAGTAGTAAACTAAGGCTTTAGCCACTACAACGACCATTAGCTTAAAGAGAACGGCAAAGACCATAAGTGATGCAAAGCCTTTAATCACGTTATTAAAACCTGAAGTAATCATGTTTTCGATGATTTTCTCTAAATAGAAGATGATTAGAGTTAGTAGGCTGGTAATAGCTGGAAAGGCAAGTCCTCCCATCATTACTTTTAAGATACCAAAGATAATATCTTGCATACGAGGAATAAAGGAAATTAATAAAGCTATTGGGAATAGCAACATCATAATCAATACCAATAATTGTGCAATAACATTTAAAATTTGCACAAGAATAATTGGAATGGCAATAACAGTAGCTTCAATAATTTTAAAGATAACGTAGAAAGACTTGATGAAGAGGTAATCATAAACGGCTGATACCCATCGGTTTTTTTCGCCATCTTCATTAGCATTATGCCCTAATTCGTCTAGATACTTTTTTCGGTCACTATTTTTAACTTTAGTAAAGGTATTTCCATTGAATCGACCGAGAACTTTTGAATCGTCAAAGTTCTCTTCCTTACCTGTTTGACTGTTCACGTATCTTCCGTTTTCTTGTCCTGTATTGACAAAGAGATAAGCAGTATAAGAAGTTTCTGCAATATAGCTATCTGCTATTGAATCCCCAATTTTTAGTTTTTTATTATCCCCGTAAGACACAGAAATATGAGATATCTTTTGAGTGACTGTTTTAGATACGTTATCAATGGTATCAAGCAGATAAAGACCGCCTGAAGTTGAAGCAACCGTTCCAAAATAAGAAAAGCCAAGAATGATAACAACACAAACATGAATGACTTTTCTCATGAAATTTCCCTTGGAGAAAAAGAATTGGTAAAAGAGATAAAAAGCAATAATTGTTATTAGGAGTCCGATTAATGATTGACTGGCTAGTCCGTCAGAAGTCGAACCAGTAAACCCTTGCCAAATGGATTGCCCAGCTTTATAAACGTAGTTCTTGTAATTGTCATATAAGTTAATCTTTTCCAGTATTCGCATCAGAAGGGAAAAGAACCCTACCACGAGATTTAGGATAAAAAACAGGAAATTTACGAAGATTTCGTTAAATGCTACAACCACAGAAGTTTCGACAGAAGATGTCTTTTCTAAATAAGCCTTTAAAGCAAAGATATCAACGCCTTTTAGCTTTTCAAAAGCTTCTTGCATGATAACCCCTCCTTACGATGCGTATTTGTTTTCAAGACTTGAAGAAACCGTGGCTTTCATTGGTTTTAATAACATATCAATATCTTTAAAGAGATTATGGATAGAAATCATATTGAGATTGCCATAAACATCATAATAAAGGCATTGTCCTGCAATCATATTATCAATCCATTCAAGGTTTTGTTCGGTTGCCTCTAACCCAACGTGTTTTAAAATATCTTCCCGTTCAGATTTTTCATAGAAAGCAAAAATCGTTCCAAAACCAGTTGTATCATCGTCATTTTCTGCATCATGAACCGATTGTGTGATGAGTGCTAGAGTATTATTTTTAGAGCGTCCAATCCGTCTCATGTTTTTAATCACGGATTGACCTTCAGCTGATTTCATTAAAATCCAAGCTTCATCGAAAAATTCAAGTGTATCTTCATCTTCATGTCGTTCCCCAAAATGTGTACAAAAGGCACCTAAGGCAAACATCAAGGCTACGGAATTCCGTTCGTGGTCTGATATTTTAGAAGCATCATTTTTAGGTAATTTTAGGTTGGCAACTTCAAGAATAGTAACTTGTGATTCATAATCTAATCCTTTTGTAGTTCCGTCTGAGAAAGCCAATTCGAGAATAGAATTATGAACAATTGAGGTTAAATAGCGACCAACAGAGGCTATTTGCTCAATAGGGCTTTCTTTAAGGGTTTCAAGAACGTGTTTAAAGCCGACCACTTGCCCAGCCTGTCGTTTACTTACGACTTCGTTAATGGTTTCTGTAATAGCTGTTTTTTGGTCCATTGATACATTTTCAACAGATTGGAGAAGAAACTCTAGCATATTTTTAGCCACTTCCACGGCTTGTTCTTTCCTCAAAACCACAATTGGGTCTAGCACACCATGATTGGACGGTAGGGAACTATCCAACGTAACAAAGTTAAAGGATTCAATTTGTTGTTTGCGTAACGGATACTTTTTAGCAAATTCAGGGTTAGAGATAACTTTTTGATAGTGTTGTCGTAATTCTCTTTTAGGGTCAATATAAAGGGTTTTAACGTTTTGTAGAGCGACACTTAAAAAGATAATTTGTGCTAAGAATGACTTACCTTGCCCAGTTGCACCAGTAATGATGATGTGAGGATTTTTAGTTATTTTGCCAGCAATATCTTCTTTATTTCCGACCGTAGGATTGAAGAGAACAATGTTTTTGGAAGACTGAATAGCCTTTGATAAATTATCCCAACGACCTATCCAGTTATCGACTCGTCCAATATACCAACCTATACGATTGCCTGATATGGTATTGGTAAAAGGCATTAGTTCCGCAAATCCCTGAGCTGTTACTAAGTGTGTCCAAGTGCGAGTTTTCTTTTGTAATTTTTGTCCGTAAAGCAGCGATTGGAAAAGATAAGGGCCATCATGACTAGCTTCACTAATTTCAACTCCCATGTCGTCAAAATAGTTTAGAACTACTTGTCGTCTATTTCTTAACTGTGATATTGAAGACGCTGAAACAATAAGATAGGCTCCATATTCAAGAATATTTTCTTTGTTTCCAACCTTTTTCATAAGGTCTTTTAAGGATAAGGCACCCGTAATAATTTCATCTTGTTGGACGGTGTTTGTATTATCGGCTTCTTGCATGATATTTAGAAAGCGTGTATTGGAACGACCCATTTTTCCTTTTATTTTACTACGGTCAATAAATTCTGCCTTGATTCTTAATTCAACGGGGAAATTGAATCGTTGAACAAATTCTGCAAGATAAAAACCGTTAAATATAGTACTGTATTTTCCAACAGGTAATACAGTGAGAAATGAAGAACCATAAGGACTTTCTAGCTTTAGGAAACCGCCTTTTAGAACTTTGATAACAGTATCTGTGACATTGAAAAGGGAGCGGTTAGCAATGACCTCTTGTTTGAGATGTGGAATGTAGCGTAGGTATTGCATACGTTGATGATAGAACAGTTCGTCATCTTCAAGACGTTGCCCTCTTAAAGCTGAAAAAATCTGATAAACTGCAATTTCATCAGTCAGATAATCTGAATACCAATCATCCTCCACTTGTAACTCATAGCCGATACCATTTGCGACTAATTCAGATAGTTCAGAAAAGCGTTCATAGGCAAGACGGGCCAATGAGTTTGATTTACTATGTTTTCGCAAGGTAATACCCACTATCCAATCGAACTGATAGGGGATTTCCATTTCTTGCCTTAACTTATTGACAGAATATAAAAGGGCTTTAAGCCCTAATTTTCGATTATTGGGTGCCAAAGCGTTTGAAAAATCGTTCATTTTTTCTTCTAAAAGATAATCTTTTGGAACAAGAGCAACTTCAAAGGTTTTATTTTTATATAGTTTATTAATGGTTTGAGCAACGATGAACTTGTGTTTTTCTTTTCTATCATCATCTGTTAGGGTAATTGGAATATTAGGAATACGATAATAAGCTACTACACTTTTATCGTGGCAGATAACGATATTTTTATGAGTCGTCGTAATAGGATACTGTAAGGTAATTGCCATGTTTCCTCCTTTTACAAATTGGTTTTTTCAAAGACAATGTCATCATATTTTGAGATACGTTCATTATGGTAAATAGCTTTTTTGTTTAAACGAAATTCGACTAAGTAACAAAGATAATCGGCAATAAAAACGTGCATTTTCTTACCATGCGGTTCATATTCGGTGTAGGCTTTAGCTAACTTGTAAGGAACATACCAGTAAAGCAGAAATGAGATAGAATGAGTTAGCTTTGCAAGAGGAACTAAGATAAACGATAAGCCAATAACCATAACCACAAAAACAATGGCAAAGACAATAAAAAAGGACAGTTGCATTGGTGTTGCAAAGTACCAAAGTCGTGTCCCTTTTTGTGTTTTTATTTCCTGAATCCAGTAAGGAGCGTTTAGTCCTCTAGAGTAATCATAAAGTGTTTCTTTTGCCATTGTTTACAACCCTGTTTCAATGCCAATTAATCGTAGTAACCAACCAAAGAAACTGAGAATTTGTTGTCCTTTAGTGAGGGATACAATGATTGAGTAAAAACCGACAACGGAAAACAGTTGAAGCCATGAACTATTCTTCCAAGCCTTAATGGCAAGAAGAACGGCAATTGCCGTTAATACCCATGTTCCGTCACCATGCAGAAAATTTTGAAGTGAACTAGTATTCATATGAATCTCCTTTTTCAGTAGCGTAATCTTGAGGAATGTTGTGTGTTAGGTCAGAAACGTAGTAAGATTTCCCTTTAGGAATCAAAGTGAGTGTGAAGTTTTCAGAATGAGTATTTCCAGCTATTGCAAATGTAACTTGTGTATAGGCAATTATCTTTTTTTCCTCTTGTTTGAAGTAGGTATAATCTATGCTTTTAAATTGAGTATCGGTCAAAACAACTAAGTCTTTAGCAATTAAATCTAAGTTATCTTGGTCGCTAGTATAATTGGTAAAAAAGACATTCAGAAACTTGCTTAACTTTTGGCGTTTGGTTTCTGATAAATTATCTGAAGCAGTTAGTTGTAAATCCTCTTTCTTGTTAAAAGAACTAGCTTGATTAGTGGAAAGCGTAGAAAACCACGGCAGACCAGAAACATAATATTTCCCATTTTTCTTTCCATATGGGATATTAAAGCCAGTAGTAATTTCTTTGGTATCCTCTCCCACTTTTTGCTTATAAGTCACTTGATACAGGGCACTTTTACTATTTAAGGTAATGAGTTTTGAGGATTCAAGACTGGAGGCTGTTTTTATTTGTCCTTGTGACTTGATATCGGGTTCAAAATTATAAAATGCATTTAAGTCCTCCGTTTGTTTTGTTTGCGTATTGCCATCATCAGAGAAGTTAAAATAGGCTGATATGAAATCATTTAGGTAATACATCAAGCGGTTATCGGTATTTGTTGAGCTAATTGTTACTTTAGTTGGTTTTGTTTGAAGTGACTTTTGAAGACTAGATACCTTGTTAGATAAGCTGATTGCCCGTAAACACCCGATTAACCCAATTAATAAAAAGAAGCTAATTCCTAGAAGAACTAGGATATTAGCTGTCTTGCGATTGGCTTTTATGAGTTTAGGGGAGCCACGTTTCTTATCTGTCTTGTTAAATTTTGTTAGGAAGTCTTTGAGGTGTTTAAATAGTGATTTCAGTTTTTTCATAGGATTCCCTTAGTGGTTTGCGATTTCGAGTAACTTATTTCCTTTAGCGTAGAGTTGCTTTTGATACTTGTTCAATTCAGCATTCACATAATAATACCCCTTTAATTCTAGACGAATAGGTTCTAACCATTCATTAGGCAATGATTGGGTTTCTTCGGCTTTTAATAGACTATTTAGTTCGCCTGCTTTTGTCCAAGCGTCTTTTGTGTTGTGGTCTTTCATTAATTGCCCTAGTTCTAGGGTAACTGTACGAATTTTCTTTTCAAGTGTGCTTTTTGTTGCCATTATGAGTTCCTCCATGAAGTCTTTTTGTTTTGACTTGATAATCTGTCTAAAGGTCATTATCAATTGCGGTGTCATTGCTTTATCTGTTTCAAACACCTCTCCTGTTAAAGAAAAGTAAGCGTGTTGGTAATTACAATCCTTTAAATCACGAGCAAAAGTATCATAGTAAAATTGCTTGCCTTTCATTAAGACAATCCCTAATTTCCAACTTTTGTTTTCTTGTGGAAGATGAGCGACACCTTCATAAATCTTTTTAATTATCATTAGTCTAACAAGTCAGTATATCCAAGTGTACGATAGATATCGTCCCTATCAAACCATAGCCAGTCATTGATTTTTACCTCTGTTGGAATATCCCCTGAGAATATTTCCTCACAAAGCGTTGTTAATGCATCAATGTCACCCCGATTACGAACGGTTTCTAGGGTAGTTGCACCGCCTGACCATGCTTTAAATTGGTCAATCGAATTTAGTTCATTTTTGTATTCCATATTGTTCTCCTTTATTGATTAATAGATAGTGGGAAGCCTTAAGGTCATTTAAAATTGCCTCTCCACGTTCGTTGATTTCTCCGCAGTTTTGAATTGTTTTGAGATATTCGGTGTTCATGATTTTATCTGCTTCATTAACAAGTCGTAAGGAATTAGACACTTGATACATAAGCCATCTTATCGTTCGTTCGATAGTGTAAGGTTCAGGTTTCATACGTAGTCTTAAAGGTGCCACCCCACCAAAAAGTCGTTGCCATTTTAAGTCAGGCTGGTAAGCACCGTAGCGGTTAGTACCGTCATAGACTTCTAATTCATGGTTGATGACACCACGTGAAATTTCGGCTAAGTCAACACCGTTGATGTATTCTTCAATAGCCAATTGGGCTTTTTCCCTTGCAAAACGTATTTCATAACGGTTCCAAACACCAAAAATCTCCAAGGATTTTTCCAAAGAAATTTGTTCTATTTTGGCTAACTCATAACGTTTCTCATAGAAGTTAAAGTAGAGGTTACTTTTACGGCTACCAAAATAAATGGAAATCCCTTGACTGCCTTCTCTTTCGTCAAATTCTCTTAAACTACCACCTCCAATATAATTCCAAGTTCTTAAATTTCGGAAAAGAACCTCACGTTTATAAACCTTGCTAATCATATCTGACAAAAAGAATTGTTCCTCTTCTCTATCTCTTCCCAAATAGCGTTCATCAAGAGCAATATCCAGCCGTCTGACTCTCATTTCAGAAATTTCATAGAACATTTTTTGAAGGAGGTCTTGCCATGTCAGGTGATGTGTTTCAAGAATGAGTTCCATTTCACGGCAACCTTGCCCTGAGAGTTGAAGCGTTATTTGGTTATTTCCCGTTTCGATTCTGTCAAAAAAATCAAATATCCAAATATTGCCCCGTTTCCAAAGGTGGGTATAATTCAGTAGTTTTGTATCAAATTCAGTAAATTCATTTAACTCGCAGTGAAGATAGGTATGGCAAAAGTGCTTTAAATCACGTACTGACATAAACGTTATTCTCAAGTAGTCAATATGTACCTCCAAACGCTCATTATCCGCATTTTTAAGATAACCCAACTGGTATTTAAAGTCTTGGAACTTTTCAAAGCTTAATCCCCGTGACCCATCTTCGTAACTTCGATAGGTTCGATACTTAATTCCGATACAGTCCGCAAACTCTTTTTGGGTTAATCCCGTTTTCTTTCGAAATTTTATCAATAGGCTCGGGTTCAATTTATCCATTTATTGCATAACCTCCAATCAATTAGTTAGTGACACACTTTTTTTGCAAAAGTGACACACCTTTTAAAACTTGAAAAACCTTGGTACTATTGGCTTTAGGGCGGTTGGATTTCGCATTTTTGAAATCTTCTACCCCCCTATTAGAAATACGGGGGTTAAAACAAGTCATGGACTAGAACGGTGAGACTTCGGGACTTCGCCTGACCTGTGGTCAGGCTCGCCCTTGCTCTTGTTCTAGTCCATGACTGCTTAAGCACGTTTCAACCGCTTGGGCATAGGAACTGCACCCGCCGTTGTAAGTTTCAAGTGTTTCTAAAAGGAGCCCTTCTTGTTGTGGTGTCACCATCAAAGAGTTGCCCTTTTTGGAAAAGGCCATCCCTCTTTCGTCAAAAAGATAAACGAGTTTTCTTAAGGTCTTTAGCGAGAGTTCCTTTTCCTTAGCTAATTCAGACAATAGCTTAGAGGAGGATTGCTTTGTCTTTGGTTCTTCGTGAGTTTCATGACCTTGTGGTGCTAATCCAAAGACTTCAAATTCTTCCCCTGCCATTTCTAAAACAGGAAGTTTTAAAAAAGTATCATAAAAAGAAAAACCTTCATCAAACGGAACGTAAGGAGAGAAGAATTCCCCAGCTAAATCACCATTAGAAGCAATATATCCACGACCTTTAACGGTCTTACCATTAATCTTATCTAGCTTTTTGAATTCTTTGTTTCGGTTAGCATCCCCAAACATCATGGTATAACCTGTATCTTCGAGGTGTCCAACTGATAAGCGTTTCATAAAGTTATCTCGTAGTGCCGTTTTAATATACTCTCCGTCAGGCCGTTGCATGGCAAAGACAATAAACACTCCCGATTGACGACCTTCTAACACCAATTGGGTAAGGTATTCTGTAACTTGTGCCTGAAGGCGGTAGTCACTATCTATTTTTGCCATAAGGGCTGCCCATTCATCTATGACTATGAATTTGGGTTTCATACCATAATCACTAAAACTCTTTCCAATTTTGTATTTAGGATGATTTTGAATGACTTGGTAACGTTTTTCCATAAACATCACATTGTCTTTAAGACATTGAATGGTATCTTCTTTAGAAGTAAAGACTCTGCCATGAAAGACGGGAGCCTCTTTTAATCCTGCTAGGTCAGCGTTCTTAGGGTCACAAAGGTCAATAAAGCCAACCTTTGCAAGTGCTAAAACAATAGACATGAGGACTACTGTTTTACCTCCACCAGTTCCCCCACCAATCAATAAATGAGGTTCAGCAATATAATTCCAATAGACATCACTCATTAGTTTTAATCTATGATTCGTAATAGTGACTTCAGAAATATCAATTCGGCTATTAATCCGATTGATGCTTATGTCATATTGAATGAATCGGTCATCAAAGGTTTTATTTTTGAAATCCCCATTGAACATGACTTCTAAAGTTGAGCCAAGATTAATAAAACGGTCTTGAAACTTGTTTCCTTCAAGGATGAAACTCACTAGTAAGTGATAGTTATTTTGCCTGACAAATACCTTTGGCAAAATCATCTTTTCAACTGCTCGTCCATCTCGTTTTATCGTTTTTGAAAGGTAGTAATTATTTTCAACTAGAAATTTAGCTAGGATTCGCAAGCTATTTAACCTTTTGAAAAAAAGAAGGTTTTGATAGCAGAAATGTTGAATGACTAGAAGAAATATAGCGGGTAAAACAAGTGTAAATAGGCACTTAGGAAGGTAGGTTAAAGGAGTTTCTAGAATTTCTTGATGGAATGTATAGCCATTGTAAGCGTTGTAAACCAAAAAAGGTGATAACATCACAAAGTAAGTTATCACTTTAATGTTTTGGTAAAACTTTCGTACTCGCCAACCACGATAGGTAAATAATTGCATATTTACCCTCCAATTCTATTTTTTTACTTCGGATTTGACTTCAACTTTGTTAGAAGGAGTATCTATTTTGGCTTTTAATTTAGAAGCATAAAGTCTGTATTTATCATTGTTACCAATAGATGAATAAGTCACCACAATATCGTCTAATTCAACTTCTTCTCGATATTTTAAGCCAAGGTCTTCAATTTCCAGTTCACTCATATCTGCAATGGTAAAAAAGAGCGTTTCATGCTGGATAGAAGAATGAATCCCAACCACAATACCTCGAATTTCACCCGTAGGGATTTGGACATAAGAGCCATCTTCATTACGTTGTGTACGGTCTATTTCAAAGATAGGTTCAGCCCCTTCAATCCCACGAAAAGTTAATTTTCCAAAGACTTCAGGGACATCTAAACCTTCCGTGATTACACGGTACGATTTATCAGCGATTTGTAGTTTGTCACCATAGTTTAATCCGATTTTAGCCATAAGTTAAATCCTCTTTTCTATTATCTAGATACTTTCAAATTTTCAGCAAAGACATTCAATGCTGGTGATACATTTTTTCCGTTAATACTACGGTCAGGAAGGAAGATTGGATTTACCACCTCAACCACTGCATCTTCAGTAAAGACTTGTGATAAAGCTGGTGTAATCACATGGAAAGAGCCATGTTTTTCACTATTTAGAATATGACGTTGATATTGCCCTGCTTTGTCAAAGATGACCTTAGGAGCCGTTCCTAATTTCTCATAGTAAGCTTTTCCAATAAAATTTGGGTTCATTTTTAAAGTTTCAGGAATCATAGATATTCTCCATTTCTAATTATTGAAATTATAAAAAGAGTCAGTGACTTAGACTGACTCTAGTAAGGTAAAATGATTTGATTTTACGACTATATAAACGACTATAAAATTGTAATTCAGACTTGGCATAGCCCATTTCTAGAAATTTCTTAGCTAACTGTTTGATTTCTTCAAGAGCATCATGATAAAGACACTCTACTAATTTTGAACTATGGGCATATATCTTATAAGTAAACATGAAATTTTGATAATGCCGTTCAAGAACTTTTTCAAAATAAGAAGCCATAAGCGACCTCCTTTCCTTTATTGTAAACAAAAAGCCACTAGCAAAGAGGCTAGTGGCTCCTAAGTGTGTTGCGTTATTGCAACAGTTTGAGAAAAAAGTTATTTGGTTAAAAGGCTAGTCGTTTGACTAACCTTTTACGGTGGCAACGTTTAACAAGGTGCATTGTATCAATTACCATCGTTTGCCCAGCCAATCTGTCAGGTAGTCATTATCATGCCCAAAAGATTCTCTTACGCTTATTAGCGAAGCCAGTTCACTTTGCTATTCGGAAAAGTGCTAAAGTCCGAAATGCGTGTAAGCCCACAAGATACTTGTTTTAAATCTTACTTCAACCAGTCAACGGACTTGACTTTGAAACTCAAACACGTTACAATAAAGGTACGAAGTTTACTGTGTGGTTTGATAGTCAGTCTGCTGGTTGTCAGACGCACTTTTTTATTGAGATTTCAAGGAACATTACTAATTTTAACCTCTAGAATAAGGTTATTATTTTTTGCAACTAGTACAACTAACAGTTGTTAATTATATTATACAACTGATAGTTGTTTGTGTCAATGATTTTCTTGAATAAAAGTCAAATTTTTTTGAGGTGATAATATGGAGTTTACAGAACGCCTAAAACAATATAGAAAATCTGCCCAACTCACACAACGACAAGTAGCTGAAAAATTAGGAATTTCCCAACAGGCTTACGGCGATTGGGAACGTGGGGTAAAAATGCCAACTCACGAAAATTCAAAAAAATTAGCTAAGTTGTTTAATATAACATTAGACACTTTAATGGGAGAGGAATCCGAAGAAGATGTTGACTTGTCAGAAGTAGAATTACTTTTCCGCACAACTTCTGAAGGACTAACAGAGGAAGAAAAAGAGGTATTTCGTAAAGAATTAATTGAATTTATGAAAGAGCGTAAGAAAGCCTTTGATGAAGATAAAAAATCTTAAATATTCTCCTGTTTTAGGAATTCTTTTACGAATAATAAGGTAAAAGGAATAATGCGGGGAAACAAATGAAACTTAAGAAACTAAGACAAGAAAAAGGAATGACACGTACACAATTTTCTAAGGCAATTGATGTTCCAGTACGAACGATTGCTAGGTGGGAGAATAAAGAAACCGATATGTTTTTAAGAACAGCCATTAAGTTAGCTGATTATTTCAATGTAACCTTGGATGAATTTGTGAGTTAATAAGGGTTCTGACATATAAAAAACAGGTGGACAGTCGTCCACTTTTTTTATATAATCAAGTCAGTTATAAAACTGACTTTTGTTTTATAAGGGATGGGAGATGGTTATTTGGATGAACTTTATGTAAGGATAAGTGAAATTGCTAAACAAGATATTTATAGCTTTATGAAAAGCAATAATCAATCGTCACTAAATTATCAATTTACTTCTTATTTTCAGCATTATGTTGATACACACAATATTAAACTTCTAGGGCATCATTTTTCTAATCGAAAGATTGAAGGATTGACTATCATTGATAAAGAAGGTATCTCGTTTTCTTATGAGAGGGAAAACTCAAAAGAAAAGCAGAATTTTACAAAATGTCATGAGTTAGGTCATTTTATTTTGGGGCATTCAGGAAAATTCTTTACAGAGTTACGAGGCATACAAGATAGATTGGTTGAACGGGAAGCCAATATTTTTTCGTCCATAATTCTAATGCCTGATATTGTTCTGTTATCAAAAATTTTTTACCGTAAAGACGACTTTCAAAGAGTAATCGAGGATTTGTCAGTTTCTCGGGAAGCCCTCATTTTTCGCCTAGTGGGGATGTTTTTACATTTTCTATTTGAGGAGGAAGTCGAGATTTTCAAAGTAGTTGATGAGTATTGTCAAGGCTGTAATCAGAAGATACTGGATTATTTTCAACAAGTAAAAAAGTATATTATCAATGATTATCAAAAAGTAAAGCGTAATATCTTTGAGTGATTAAGTAACAATAACTAAACACATAAAGAACAGACAAATAACAAGAAAGGAAACAATGGGAGCAAAACTGATTTATTAATAAGAAAAGGTAGAGTATGTACTATCCTGAAAAATTAAAACAACGCCGACAGGAACTAGGGTTTAAACAAGTAGAAATTGCTAGAGAACTTGGTATTTCCAAGCAGTCCTACTTTGCTTGGGAAAAAGGGACAACCCAACCCAACAAGGCTAACTTAACAAAGCTAGAGAACTTACTAGACGTACCAACTGGCTATTTTAATGAACTTGAAATTGCAACACTTTATAAAAAACTGACTAAGAAAAATCAAGATGTCGTACTCAATTATGTTAATGATTTAATCAAACAACAAACAAACGTTATTCCTATTAAAAAATCACGATTTGCTTATAAGGTTTATGAGCGATTGTCGGCTGGTGTTGGTACTAAGGTTTATGAAGATATGGACTATGATTTGGTCTATTTTGATAAAGAGTTAGCACATGATTTCGCATCATGGATTGAAGGGGATTCAATGGAGCCAACTTATCACAAAGGTTCGGTAGCATTGATTCGAGAAACTGGATTTGACTATGACGGAGCCGTCTATGCTGTGGTTTGGAACTCAGAAACCTATATCAAAAAGGTTTATCGTGAAGAAAATGGCCTGCGTTTAGTTTCCATTAACAAAGACTACGAAGATAAATTTGCCCCATACGAAGATAATCCAAGAATTGTTGGGAAAATTGTTGGTAGCTTTATGCCGATTATAGGAGGTTGATAAGATGCGATTAAAGGATATTTTAGAACTCAAAACATATGATTTAGAACCTGATAGCACAGTAGAGATATTTGGTATGGATGAATTTGAAGAAGCCGTTATGAAAGGGAAATTTACAAATATCTATATTCCGACAAATGAAGATTGCGATATTTACCCTTATGCTTTTTTGATTAATGATACTATTTTGATTGTTATGGAGGCTTAATAGTGGGGTATTTTGATTATTCACGAGAACTACGGGCAGATATTGCTTTCGTGGATATGAAATCTTTCTATGCCAGCGTGGAATGTGTGGAACGAGGACTCCATCCGCTGAAAACTTCGCTATGTGTTATGAGTAGAGCAGAAAATAGTAGCGGATTGATTTTGGCATCTTCTCCTATGTTTAAAAAGGTTTTCGGAAAATCAAATGTTAGCCGTGCTTATGATTTACCTTTTGATGTTGAAACTCGCCGATTTTCCTATTACAATGCCAAGCGTCAAGGATTACCAACTAGTCCTGATTTTGTTAAGTATATTGAAAATTGGGCAAAAGCTACTTTAATCGTGCCACCACGAATGGATGCTTATATCGAAAAGAATATTGAGATTCAGCATATTTTTCAAAATTATGCGAGTACAGAAGATATTCTTCCTTATTCAATTGATGAAGGCTTTATTGATTTGACCTCTTCGTTAAATTACTTTATTCCCGATAAGATGATGAGTCGCAAGGAAAAGTTAGATGTCATTTCAAGTAGAATTCAAAGAGAAATATGGCACAAAACGGGTATCTATTCAACAGTTGGGATGTCTAATGCCAATCCTTTATTAGCAAAATTGGCACTTGATAATGAAGCTAAAAAAGCCCCTAATATGCGTGCTAATTGGTCTTATGAAGATGTGGAAAGTAAAGTATGGGCAATCCCAAAGGTGACAGATTTTTGGGGCATTGGTAGTCGAATGGAAAAACGACTTAATAAACTTGGAATATACTCTATCAAAGAATTAGCTAACTTTAATCCTGACCTCCTAAAGAAAGAACTAGGTGTTGTTGGTGTTGACCTCTTTTTTCATGCGAATGGGATTGATGAAAGTAATGTTCATAAACCATATAAAGCAAAATCAAAAAGCATTGGCAATTCACAAGTTCTTCCTAGGGATTATAGCAAACAATCAGATATTGAGTTAGTCTTTAGAGAAATGGCAGAACAAGTTGCTATTCGATTAAGACGTACGCATAAGAAAACAACTAATGTATCAATTTTTATTGGTTTTTCCAAAGTGATGCAACGAAAACATTTACGTGCCCAAATGAAAATTGACCCAACAAATTCTACTAAACAATTGATAGGACACGTGATAACTTTGTTTAGGCAAAAATACACGGATGGCATTGTTAGGCATATTGGGGTGTCCTACTCAGGTTTAGTTGATGAATCATACGGATTGATTTCTTTATTTGATGATGTTGAAAAACTAGAAAAAGAAGAAAAACTCCAATCGGCAATTGATTCTATAAGAGATAAGTTTGGGTTTACAACAATTCAAAAAGCAAACGTGCTAACAGAAGCTTCTCGTAATATAGAACGTAGCCGTTTAGTTGGAGGACATTCAGCTGGAGGATTGGACGGATTAAAATGATTGACCGTAGTTATTTACCTTTTAAATCTGCAAGAGAACACCAAGACAGAGGTATGGAAAAGTGGATGGGATTTTTCTTATCCGAACACACCACCTCACTCATTGATGACAAAAATAAAGTAGATATGACACCTGCTTTAAAGCAAGAAGAGAAGTTTTTTTAATTGGGCAGTTATATTCAAGTCAACTATTGGGAACATTTGTTGTAAATAACAACAAGACAAAGCAACTTTATACGGGTAAGGTAACGGAACTAGGCCCAAAAGAAATCACAATAAAAACAAGTGGACAATACCACTTGTTAAGAATTGATGATATTTTAGAGGTTAGTATTTTGGAGAAACTAGATGGAGAGTTGTTGAGTAGTAAAAACAGATGAGAATACTATTTGATTGTAAGATAATTGAATATGAAAAATATAGTGTAAATCGTAATATGATACAATAAGTGTAAAAAAGGAGAGAATTATGAAACAACTTTTAGAACAAATGTTATCAAGTCAACCAGAGTTTCTTGTTGATAACCACTTAAATAAAAATAAATTATCTGAGTTGGCCAGAAAGTACGATCCGTCTTTGTTAAAAGTATTAAAATCAGGCTCTTTGTCAACTGTAGTGGGTAGATGAAAAGCTAACACCTAGAGAGGACGAACTTCGTCCTCTCTTTCTTTATGTTCAATGCAATCAAAATTCGTTTTTTAAAGTTTTCAAAGTTCCTGAAACCAAAGGCATTTCTCTTAATGACTTTGATGAGATTGTTGGTAGCTTCCAGTTTGGCGTTAGAATAAGGTAAATCCATGGCGTTTCCAACCTTGTCTTTATCCTTTAGAAATGTCTTCAATACCGTCTGGAAAATAGGATTAACGGTGGCTATTTCCTGTTCGATGAGGTCAAAGAAATGGTCTGAGTTCTTCTCTTGGAAATGAAATAAGAGAAGCTGATAGAGTTCATAGTGTTGTCTTAGTTCCTGGGAGAAAGACAGGAGTTTTTCGAGTATTTCCTTGTTAGTCAAATGCATTCGAAACATAGGTCGATAAAATCGTTTATCGCTGAGTTTACGACTATCTTGTTGTATCAATTTCCAGTAACGTTTCAAGGCTCGGTATTCCTGCGATGTTCTGTCGAATTGATTCATAATTTGAATACGGACACGGTTCATAGCACGACTAAGGTGTTGCACGATATGAAAGCGGTCGAGTACAATTTTTGCATTCGGAAAAAGCTGTTTAGCAAGTTGATAATAGGGACTAAACATATCCATGGTAATCACTTTGACCCGATTTCTAACCTTTCTAGGATAGCGTAGAAAGTGGTTTCGGATAGTTGCTTGGGTTCTTCCGTCGAGAATGGCGATGACATTTAGGGAGTCAAAATCTTGAGCGATGAAGCTCATTTTCCCCTTCTTGAAGGCATACTCGTCCCAACTCATCACCTCAGGTAGGGTATTCCAATCCGTTTCAAACTTGAATTCATTGAGCTTTCTCATAACTGACGATGTTGAGATAGATAGCCTGTGTGCAATATGTTTCATTGCTTGATTTTCGATGAGTAATTGTGCGATTTTCTGGTTAACAGCGACAGAGATTTGGTGGTTTTTCTTGACAAGAGGAGTTTCAGTGACCGCCATTTTTCCGCACTCTTTACACTTGAAACGACGCTTTCGGAGACGGATAAGTAAGGGATAGCCAGCTGTTTCTAGGTAGGGGATCTTAGAGGCTTTCTGGAAATCATATTTAGCCATTAGTCCCTTACAAGAAGGACATTTAGGGGCTGTGTAATCCAAGTGACCGTGGAGTTCTAAGTGAGTTCCCATATCATATTCATCAGTGATAGTGATATTTTTGTCTTTAATTCTGAGAAAATTTGTGATAAGATTTAGTTGTTCCATATGAGTCTTTCTAAAATGATAGTTTGAGCACTTTTCATTATAGGTCATATGGGACTTTTTTTCTACACTAAAAAAGGCTCCATAATCTCTACAGTGGATTTACCCACTACAGAAATTATAGAGCCTAAAATCAAATGACGAAGTGTCGTCGTTCTTTTTTTCAGAGGTTGAAGACGGTGTTTTTATCTTTAAAAAAGATACTTTTTTACAATTTCTAAATAATAAGGAGTTTCTACCAGATAGTTTTACTGCCTACAAGACAAAAATTGGATTGGCGACTGGTGATAAATATTTGTCAGAGAATCAGGAAGTTGTACTTAACTTTCCTTATAAAGATTGTGTTCTTGAAGGAGGGCAGACAAAAGATGATGCCAAACGTCAAGAAATTTTCTTCAATGAGACACTTGCACCAACAGAAATCAACCGTCTCTTAGACGATAAGGTTCTAACTAACTTTAAGCGTTTTGATGAAACAGGGGAGCATGATGTAGACGAATTAAAAGATACTGATAATCTCATCATCAAGGGGAATAACCTCATCGCTCTTCATAGTCTTAAAAAACGCTTTGCTGGAAGAGTTAAATTAATTTATCTAGATCCACCATACAATACTGGAAGTGATAGCTTTAACTATAACGATAACTTTAATCATTCAACTTGGTTAACTTTTATGAAAAATCGTCTAGAGGTAGCTAGAGAATTACTTAGTGATACTGGAGTTCTATTCATACATATAGATGAAAATGAACAAGCTTATCTTAAGGTTTTGTCTGATGAAATTTTTAGCAGAGAGAACTTTTTGGGGGATATAATTTGGGAAAAGAAAACAGGATCTTCAGACGCAGTAAATATTGCAATTACAACAGAACATATACTTGTCTTTGCAAAAAATAAAAACAGTGTTTTACTGAGTAAAAATAAGAACTCTTACGACAAAAAAAGATATCGTCATACGGATGCGTATTTTGATCGAAGAGGGCCATTTTATTACGATACTTTAGATCGTGGAGGTTTGAATTATAGTGATTCTTTGAATTTTGGAATTACTATGCCAGATGGTAAGGTTTTATATCCAAACAAACGTAGAGAGTTCGTCAATGATGGATGGATTTGGAAATGGAGTAAAGAAAAGATAGAGTGGGGATTGAAGAATGGATTTTGTGAGTTTATCCGTGATAAAAAATCAAATGAGTATTCTATAAGATATAAAGTGTATCTAAATGTAGATAATGAAGATAACATAATTGAACGTTCAGCTCCATGGAAGAATTTAATTACAGGAATTATGAATACGAATGCTTCAAGTGAAATAAAAACTTTATTTGGTAAAAAAGCATTTGCAACACCAAAACCAGAAACTTTAATCCAAAGAATTTTGGAAATCGGTTCCTTTGAAAATGATATAGTATTAGACTTTTTCATGGGTTCGGGCACCACAGCAGCCGTTGCTCATAAAATGAATCGTCAATATATTGGTATTGAACAGATGGACTACATTGAAACAGTATCAGTTGAACGTTTGAAAAAGGTTATTGAGGGTGAACAAGGTGGTATCTCTAAAGATGTTAACTGGCAAGGTGGTGGTTCGTTTGTATATGCAGAACTAAAAAATGACGCTCAAGACTTCAAAAATGCTATCCTTAATGCCCAAACTACAGAGGAAATGTTGAAATTATTTGAACAAGCTAAGAAATCTTCATTTCTGTCTTACCGAATTGATCCTAAAAAATTAAAAGTTAAAGAATTTGAAGGTTTGAGTTTTGCTGAACAAAAGGAATTATTAACCGAAATTATTGACAATAATAATCTTTATGTGAATTTTTCAGATATAGATGATACAGACTACGCTATATCTAATGCAGATAAAGAGCTAAACCGTCAATTTTATGGGAAGGAGTAAGCTCTATGAGTTTTTTGTATGAGGACTATAATACAGCCGACAGTTTTATAGACTTTAAAGAACTGGTTCCTGATTACATTAAAGAGAATCTTAAATATGATTTAAGACCTTATCAAGAAGAAGCTGTTGGCCGTTATCTATACTATTATTATAGGGATAACACGAATAAAATTCTTCCAGAACACCTTCTCTATAATATGGCAACAGGTTCTGGTAAGACGCTATTAATGGCTGCGATTCTTCTTGAAAAGTATAAACAGGGAGAGAGAAACTTTATATTCTTTGTTAATAATGACAATATTTTGACAAAGACAAGATCCAATTTCCTTGAAGGTGGTGGGAGTAAGTACTTATTTGCTGATAAAATTGTGATCGATCATCAAGTAGTCACTATTCGAGAAGTTACAGATTTTTCTGACAGTCAATCAGACAGCATTAATATCGTTTTTACCACAATACAAAAACTTCACACTGACCTGAATAATCCACGTGAAAATCGACTTTCTTATGATCAATTTGAAGATATATCCGTAGTTCTTATAGCAGATGAAGCGCATCATTTGAATGCTGGATTGGGTAAAGCAGAAAAGGACGAAAATACAACTTGGACGGCAACGGTTGATAATATCCAAAGAAGTGCTAAACGTTCCAGTTCTGTCTCTTATACACATCTGACGCTGCCGACGACGGAGAGAGTGTAGAT
>ENA-UALB01000102-UALB01000102.1-human-gut-metagenome-genome-assembly--contig:-NODE-102-length-23028-cov-4.676533_pt1 | contig 23028 bp, 24 predicted proteins | sample MGYA00243695_ERZ654458 | MGnify/ENA primary metagenome ERZ654458 (study PRJEB26926, sample SAMN06164669) | human gut metagenome | biome: ENVO:00009003; feature: ENVO:2100002; material: ENVO:00002003...
GATATCCATACCTTTTTATGTATTGCTCAACAAAATACAAAACTTCCATTTTCTTTTTGTTGCTCATAAAACCACCTCTCCTCTATTCATAAAGTAACGGTTCTTCCAAAGCCTGTTTGATTTGAGGAAGAGCACTCCCCCAAAGGGATAGACCGAATATTTTAATTGCTTCCTTTTTTCTATCATAATATGTGCTTCTTTCCATCCGAAGCGTTTCCAGTAATTCAGGCTCTGTATATCGGAACCGGCTTAAATAACACTTAAACACAATGTCAAAATAAAGCTGTGGTGAATATGGAAAATCACGCATTTTAACCATGGCCGAGTCTACCAGTTCCACAAGCCACTTGGTCTGGAACAGGCTTTTTACTGTTTCTTCAAACTTTTCCCTCTCTACAGTAGGAGCAAAATCATTCAGATATAGAAGCCCCTCCTCCAGTTCTCTGCCATAACAATATTCTGCTTCTTCACGAAGCATTGCAGCACGGTCACAGGCCGTCCAGCATACATTTCGATAAATAGATAATAACAATTTTGACCTTTCATATAAATTTTGTTCATCCAGATGCTGCATCACACACAGCATCTGAATACTGTTTTTTGCCAATGAGTTTTTCCGTCCCATAAGCCCCTCCTATCTTACCGGTTCATAACTCCCGGCATAATCAAACCATGATCTCGGTATTCCGGCATCTTCAGATCCTTCATCAAGGCCGCTGGATAGATAGCCCTTTTTCCAAATCGCCGCCGAATTTCCTCAATCGCCAGAAATAATTTTTCTTCTTTCTCAAGCCGGATTGGATCCGAAAACAAACAGATTTGCTCCGGTTCTTTTGCTGATACCAAGTTGATTGCACGAACAGTTACCGAACGCACAGGTTCCTTCCAATCATAATTTCTCTGAAATAGTTCCCTCGCCAGTTTAGCAATTTCCAAAGGCACTATCGTCGGAAGGGAAAGTTGACCTTGATACTGCCTTGTAAATAGTTCCTGACTGCGAATCGCTATCTGAATTCCCTGTGCTTTCAATCCATGAATCCTTAATCGATGTCCTATGTCCTGGCATAATTCCAGAATAACCTTCCAGACCTCCTCTTCTGTTTTAAGATCTGCTGTACAAGTAATTCCATGCCCCACACTTTTCATCGGAGACACAAAGTCCTTCTCCATTACCGGACTATCATCCAGACCATTTGCATATGACCACAGCATCAGCCCATTTTTACCAAGAAGCTGGTTCACATAATCATGATCCATTTCTGCCAGATCTCCTATCGTATAAATTCCAACTTGCTCCAGCTTCTTTGTAGTTGAGCGGCCACAGAATAATAATTCCGATACCCGAAGCGGCCAAACCTTTTGTTTCCATTCTGATTCTTCAATGCTAGTTATGGCATCCGGCTTCTTCATATCACTTCCCAGTTTTGCAAATATTTTATTGAATGAAATTCCTATACTAACAGTCAATCCCAGTTCATTCTTCATCCTGCAGCGAATCTGGTCTGCAATTTCTTTTCCAGAACCATAAAGAACCTGACTTGCTGTCACATCCAGAAAGCACTCGTCCATTCCGTAAGGCTCTACCAGGTCTGTATATTCCTGATAAATCTCTCTTGCCATATTGGAATATTTTAAATACTGTTCATACTGGGGTGGAACCAAAATCAAATCCGGACAAAGTCGTTTTGCCTCCCAGTTAACCATTCCTGTTTTTATTCCTGCTTGTTTCGCTTTCTCTGATTTTGCAAGAACAATTCCATGACGGTTTTCTGTGGACCCGCACACTGCTACTGCTTTTCCCTGTAGCTCTGGGTTCAGCATCATTTCTACAGAAGCATAAAAACAGTTCATATCACTATGAAGGATTGTCCGATTCATATTCTGTACCCTCTTCCAATTTTTTCTAGCAAGTATTAGCACACTTATTCTTGACAGCTTGCACACTTACCACTATAATGTGCATATAGTCACTGATACTTGCCAACTCTTGCTAATTCAAATATTAGCAACTACATGCACACTTGTCAATAGCACAGTTAGCAAGTTTACGCACACTAAAACGAATGGAGGTCTGACATGAAATCTTTTGGTGCTAAAGTTAAAGAACAACGCGGAAATCTTGGATTAAGTCAGAAACAATTAGCAGAAAAAGCCGGAATGGGTATCCGGACAATTACTTCTTATGAATTAGGCGAAAGAAAACCATACCAGGCACAGCTTTATAAACTGGCAAAGGCACTGGAGGTATCAACCGAGTATCTGCAGAACGATAACATAGAGGATCCATCTTACGGCTTAGACCGCATGGAATATGTAGAAGATATGAGAAAAAATAGCGGAACCAGGGAGGCGTTGGATCTACAGAAAATGCTGGCTGAGAACACAGCTCTTTTTGCAGGAGGCACTCTAAGCGAAGAAGCAAAAGATGCTTATTTTCAGGCAGTTGCCGAAGCATACTATGACTGTAAAAAAGCAGCCAGAAAAACCTTTGGCAAAAAGAAAAATCCACAATAATCTTCTCCCGTAATATAGTCCGAAAGGAGGGAGCTGTTTTGACTATTCAATCCATATCTGAAGAAGTCAGACGGATCCAGAAAAAATATGGTGAATCGGATCCATTCCGTCTGGCACAGGCAATGAAAATTATCGTGGTATTAAAACCGATGGGAAGATATAAAGGGTGCTGCAAAGGATTTTATGTTCAGCACCGCAGAATCAAACATATCACAATCAACAGCGATTTACCGGAAGTGATTCAACGGGTCATACTGGCTCATGAAATTGCTCACTCCGTGCTTCATACAAACATAACAGCTGCGTTTCATGAATTTACACTATTTGACGATACAGATCGGCAGGAATATGAAGCAAATCTCTTTGCTGCCGAACTGCTGTTATCCGATGACTGCGTATTAAATGCATTAAACGAAGACCAGTTTTTCTTTCAGGCGGCCAAAGCTCTTTATGTACCAGCAGAATTACTGGACTTTAAATTTCGTGTCATGAAACGTAAAGGTTATAAACTGGAGTCTCCCATCGTATCACATGGGAATTTTCTGAAAACAATTGAATAGGAGGACTACTGATGAACGAAGATACTATCCGCGATATATACTATGTAGAACATAAATGGAACCCCCATTTTTTCTATCTTTCCCCAAAATCATTTTGTCAGGATCTTGAAAAAAATGGCTCCGATCTATACCTTGACTTGTTCCATGCCATGTATCAGGAAGAGTCTGATTATATTTGTCCATATACGGAAAACGATTTTTCCCTTAGAAAAGAACTTTGCAACAATGGGACAACTATCATCTATCAGCTTATTACTCCATCTCCTGTCCTCTCCCCTCTTACCCGGTGTGTCTATTTCTGCTGTCAATTAGATAAGCAGCAATATTTTTACTATACCTCTGAGCTAACACATACTGGTGATTATCTGCTATGCGGATGGACAAAGGATGAAGCACATCTCATTTTCCATTCAGATGCATCTACACTTGAGGAAGAACTGGAAGAAGTTAAAAAACTTTTTAAGGAGGTAGAACTATATGAGCGGTGTTCAGACAGACTGCAAGGTTTATGTAAACGTAAGAGCAGCCTTCCTTCCAGACGGAAAAATGCTTCCAGAAGAACTTACCTGGGAAGACGGAACGCCTTATACAATTGACCGCATTTTGAATGTGAAACCCTCTGTCGCAAGGAAAGCTGGAGGTCAAGGCGACTGTTATACAATTTTGGTAAACGGAAAGCAAAGCCATCTCTTTTTTGAACGCAGTACAAATTTAACGGGAGCTTATATAGGCCGGTGGTTTGTAGAACGAAAATCTTAACCAAAACCCTTATATAAAAAAGATAGCTGTCATTTTACGATATAATGTCAACTATCTTTTTTATATGGCATCATTTTATATTAACGCATTCCAGACGCACACTCTCCCATATTAATGTCCAGCCCCCCTCTGGGTGGCTGGATCAGGGCGTCCTCATACTGGCACTTCCACTGAATCTCCCAGCACATCTGGCCATCCACCACGCCGTCTATGGTTTCCCCATCCTGAATGGGGTTATCATGCTCCAATATGTACGATGCCACATTGTAGGCGTGGTTTACCACCCAGTTGGGATCCATGTCGTGGAAGTGGTACTGGAGGTCGGGCAGGAACAGGGTGCTCATGCCCACCGTGTCGATGAGCATATCTTCGGTGCCCTCAATGTTAAAGAAGCGGACATTGACGCCAAAGCGGATGAACCGATCCGAGCCTTCAATCTGGTGAGAACGCACATCCTCCGCCAGAAACAGTTTGCCGCAGTTCTGGAAATAGAATGCCTCACAGGTGGGGTATAGCTCCGCCAGGGCCTCCAAAAAGTCGGCATCCAGATTGGCACGCTCCAGCGCCGGAAGCGCCGCAGCCAGCATATCGGTGGCTACCACCTGATATTTGCACTCCCGGAAGATCCGCTCCCGTTCCTCCTGGCAATCCCACATCTGGCTCATCAGGAAGGCATCAAAGCCTTTGCCCTTGAACTTGTCGCATTTCATCACCATCAGCTGCACCGGGCATTTTCCGTCCTTGAACTCTGCAATATGCTCCTGTGCGGCAAAGCCGGCCATTTTCTTATCATAACAGAAACACTCGGTTGATCCGATGTGCTTCTCCATTACGGCAGTCATTTTTTCTTTATCCGGCATTTCTACCGGCTCTTTGAAAAGCATCTGAATGAGATAGGGGCCTCCGGGCTGGGGACCTTTTTTGTCGTCCAGATTTTGCCGGAAAGCTTGATTACTCATTTAGTTTCCTCCTTAATAATCAAGCAGGATGGGCACCTGCTGTTCCTCGGCAAACCGCATGGCCCGCCAGAACATGGAGAAGGCGAACTTGGCAAGGGATTGGGTGTCATACTGGGTGTGTTCTGGGATGTCTGCCTTGCTGTACTGTCCATCTGAGTCTATGGTTCCGTCTACCGGGTATCCTTCGGTGTCTGCCCAGCCAAGGATGGTGTCCTCATCGGCCTGCCATGCCAGATGGTTCAGCTTTTCCAGCTCCTTCCGCAGACCGCCCAAAGTGGCGATCATCGTCTGATCATCGGTGGGCAAAGTGCCTTGGAATAGAAAGCTGTCGGTGAGGGGAAGCCACCAAGTCGCGCCCCGAAGCAGGGACCACACCCGATCCTCGTCTGATGCAAGGCGAGCGACCAGAGGATGCTCCATGAAGTTCCAGTCTTTTTCCACGGTGGGAGGCACTGGTTCCTCGTATGTACGACAGGCAGCTACCAGCAGCATAGCACTGAAGGCATCCCAATCCGGCTTGTCGGTGTAATAGGGCTTCTCGTTGTTCTCAAGCCATGGAGTATAGGGCGGCTGGTTCGGCTGGGAAATAGCGGCCAGGATTTGATCCCGCCACTCCTCCACCGCCGCCTGAACCTCAGCCGGGGACAGTTCTTCTTCGTTGTCAGCAGGTTCCCTATCCGGGGTGATCCGGTTGAAGGTATATCCGTTTTTCTCCGCCCACTGCTGAACGACATTTTTCCAGTTGTGAGAATAGTACCGGGTCAATGTTCCGGCGTAGATGTCAAGTCCCATAGTAATGCCTCCTTTTCTGTCTATATCTTATCGCAGAAATATCATTCATCAAATGATATTCCGACGATCCGTGCGCACCACAAAGCTGATATCCGCCATTCTGTCCAGCAGAACGTCTGCGCCATGCTGCAGCTTATACTCCAATTCATTCCGATAGAGGGGAAGCACCTGATAGAAGTTGACCTCGTCGCCATCCGGCAGTGTGCAGACCTGACAGCCTTCCACCGGGCTTTGCGCTCCTGTCAGAATGAAGGCACAGAGCTCCGTGTTCTCCGCAAAAGGTTTTGTGTTGTCCATTGTATGGCCCCAGGCCAGCCAGGTATCATTGACAATGGGCAGACGGGCCAAAGCCTTCAGCAGACGGATGGGCCAGTACCACCGCTCCTCCTGTATGGATTCCTGATTCAGCTTCCAGTCTGCTGGAAGGGCGATGGCCAACTCCGCCCGCTCCAGTTTGTATTCCGCCAGCTCCTTTGGGACATTCATTCGGTGGGCTCCCATACCCATAGTGAGCAGGGTATAGTAATTCCGTTCCTCGGAAGGCGCAACCACATAGATATCCACATGAATATCAGGGGAGACCAACTCATGAAGCACAGTTTCGACCGGACCGAAACATTTCTCAATGTGCTCCTCAACTGCCTCCCATTCCTCATCTGTGTAGACTTCCGGCTGACAGCCGGATTCCTGCTGCCCCTGTTCCGGCGCTACCATGCTGGTTTCTTCGTTTCGGGGCGGATCATTCAGCAGCCGCTTAAGCCGCTCCCGGTAATTGGGACAGCCGTTGCGGCGGTCAAAGCGTGCGCCGATCTCCTCCGCCCGGCTCCAGAACCACTGGGTCAGAGCGGCGCAGTCATACAGGCCGTTTTCGGAGCAGTCTGTGAAACCGGGAACAGGGGGGAGCTTGATTTCCGTATGTTCTGCGCTGTATGCCTGACAGAAGCTGGCCGCCCCCAGATAGAAATAGAACAGCAGATCCTGATCCCAGAAATTGTTCGTCCAGGGCAGGGCCTTTTTCAGCAGCTTCAATCCGTCCTTCCAATCGCCGGAGGCCCCCTTCATCCGCAGCAGAGTGCCCACCCGGCGCAGGTCGGAAGGATTCTTGATGGACTGGATCAGCATGGCGGCGGAAAAATGCTCCGCCTCCTGGAGATCGTTCCGTGCCAGCGCGTCATCGGTGAGGATGGACAGAAGCTTCCAGGGCTGTTCCTCGCAGAACTCCTGTTTTTGCAGAAGGTCCTCCACCAGGGTGACAGCCTCAGTCCTACGGCCCAAGGCCATCAGGTATTCCGCCATCGCACCTGTCTCGCACACCGCGCAGTCGGACACATCATCCCGCTCCGCCGCCCGGAACCGCTCCAGATGCTCCTCCAGCGCGGCCAGATTCCCAGTCATCATGGCAAATTCCCCGGCATGGCACTGCCACAGCCGCTCCCCCAGGCCATATGTACGGACCTGATCCCGGAACTCCGTCAGCAGACTTTTGCACTGCTCCAACGGAATCTGGGGCAGGCGGCGGGCGATGGAACTGGCCAACATGGCCACCGAGATCACGACGTCTCCCTCGGCCTCTCCCAGTTCGCCGGGATTTTCCTGATGGAGCCTCATAAACTCCGCGCACACCGGCAGCGCCTTGGCCGGATCGTCTCCAAATATGCAGGCATAGGCCAGGTCAAAGCGGCCCGCCAGCTGCTCCGAGGGCTCCTCCAGCCGGTCCGCCACGGCCACAGCCTCCCGGCAGAGCTCCACCCGCTGGGGCGAATGGGGGAGTTCCCGGTACTGCTCCTGCAATTTTTCCAGCTTCTCATAATCCGCCATCATCTCCAGAAAGCCTTCCTCGCTCAGCTCGTCTTCGTCTTGATAACCCATATTTGCTTCCTCCCTTTTCATGATAATTTATATCTGCTATGACAAATAAAAAGCTGCTCCTTGTATTTTTATAACTTGCCGCACGGAATGATCGCGTTTTCATAACAGGTAATGAGTTTATCCAACCACATATCCGAGTAGTTTAGCAATTTGCTGTCCGCAATGAGTCCAAAATCATCTGAAATATATCCTGCTAACTCGCCGCAGCCTGATTGCTGGTAAACTATCATAAATGCTTTTTCCCGGACATCTTTGGTATCATCAGTGTTTTTGTCTCTCTTTTGATCTTCAACGGCTTGATAAACCCGCACCCATTCACTGTCAAATGAATCCATTTCTCTTTTGTCTAAGATCTCATCTACATCTAATTCTGCGTAATGAATGGTACTCAATTTGCTTAGTAAATCGAACATGAAACCTCCTCCTTCCCCCTCAGCTCCCCCGCACCGCCCGTAGTTGATTCCTTATATAGGAACACCTATTGTAGCAGTTAAAGTTTAGTGATTGCTTTGGGAGCTCCTGTATATCCATAAAATTCCAGAAGATTATGAATGATCATCAGGATGTTCACAACATTCCAGGTAGTCAGACAGCAGCGAGGATTTTGGATTTAACCGTAATGCGCTGTAATACCCACTGGTATCCGGAGGGACGACCTCTACATTGACTACAACGCTTTTTCGAGCATCACCAGTACCAAAAAATCCAGTTTGGTCAAGCCTTTTTAATGACTCTTCCATAGAGGCGACTCGTATCTTCCATTCAGCATCAAAGAGATCGTCCTCAGATAGTTCCCTTCCTCTTTCATCCAAAAGGGTTTTTACTTGGCTAAAAAATTCATCATATCCATAAGCAACATATGGAGAATCACAGCAGTCCCATTTCCACCATGCACGATCCTGATCGTTGATATTATTTTCAATAATCGATTTTTCCAATGCTTCATAAGACCATGCAGAAATATAAGGGTACAGGCCAGAGTCAAAAATAAACGCATAATAATAAAATTGCTCATTGTAGGTTGTCCTCAAAGAGGAAAATGAGTTCTTTAAGGCTGTTTCAAAAGCCGCCACAAGGCTATCATCGTATGCTTCCATAGAAGCTCTCCACTCCTGTCCAATCTGATTTCTCATTACCATCTGGGCTGAAAGAACTCCAGACCGTCCTCTCAGTCCCTTCGTACCGCCCGCAGCTGCCTCCCATAATTGGGACAGCCGTTGCGGCGGTCAAACCGCCCCCCGATCTCCTCCGCCTGGTCCCAGAACCACCGTGCCAGGGCGGCGCAGTCATACAGGCCGTTTTCGGGGCGGTCCGTGAAGCCGGGAACAGGGGGAAGCTTAAGCTTGGCGTGCTGTGCGCTGTAGGCCTGGCAGAAATCCGCCGCCCCCAGATAGAAATAGAACCGAAGCCGCTGGTCCCAGAGGTTCTCCGTCCAGGGAAGGCACCTTGCCAGCAGTTTGATCCCATCCTCTCCCGCGCCGAAGGCCGCCTCCATCCGCAGCAGCGTGCCTGCCCGGCGCAGGTCTGCGGGCCGCTTGACAGGCTGGATGAGCATGGCGGTGGCATAGCGCTCGGCGACGTCCAGATCCCGGCGGTTCAAGGCGTCTTCTGTCAGGATTGCAAGGAGCGTCCATGGCTCCTCACCGCAGTATTTGCCCTGCTTCAACAGCTCCACGGCAATATCGACGGCCTCATCCTCCCGGCCCAGGGCCAGCATAAATCTTGCCGTCAGTCCGGCCTCGCACACCTCGCAGTCGGAGGTGTCATCCCGGGGAGCCGCCTGGAAGCGGCTGAGGTGGTCCGCCAGTCCCCGCAGGTCCCCAGTCATAGCCGCCACCTTCCCCGCATAGGACTGCCACAGGCGCTCCCCCATGCCGTAGGTCCGCACCTGCCGGCGGAACTCCGTAAGCAGGGCGTCGCACTGCTCCAGTGGGATCTGAGGCAGATCGCAGGCCAGGTCGCAGGCCAAACATGCGATATTGACCGCCAGCACTGCCTCTAAGTGGGGCTTCCCGCTGGTGTTGGGCGTCTCCTCCTGCATCTGAAGAAACTCCGCACACACCGGCAGCGCCTTGGCCGGATCGCCTGCGGTCGCATAAGCCCAGGCCAGATCGTACCGGCCGCTGATCTGCTGGGCCCGGGCCTTCTCCCGATCGGCCAGAGCTACAAACTCCTGGCAGAGTTCCAAGCGCTGGGGGGAGGACGGCATTTCACGAAGTTCCTTTTGCATCCGGTCCAAAGTGATCTGTTTCTCTGTCATATTGATTCCTTCTTTCTGTCCGGCAAGGCACACTGTCTCAGGGCTGCCATCGGATCATCTTCAAAAATTATCACTTTTGCCCAGTCGGTCCAAACGGCGGCCCGGCTGGGAGCAGGTTTTGTGTTGCGGCATGGAAGCCGTATTACTTCCGCTTGAAGCGCCTCGTGCGCTTTGCGCTCTGCACCTGCTGCAGCTCGTATGGGATATTGTGTTCTTTCGCTAACGTCAGTGCGAAATCCACAAAATCGCCCCATCCATCGGTCAGTGTATCAGAGCGGAGGGTGATCCTCTTCTCCGCTGTCTCCAGGATCATCCGGGTCCTCCTTTTCTCCTGAATGAGGTGGAGGGAGCGTATCTGTGTCCAAGGGGTGTCGCGGGCCAGCCCAAAGCTGACCACCCGAATCAGATGCTGGGAGTAAAACACCTTCCGCCAGCTGGAGTGCAGAAAACAGCCAATGAGCAAAAGGTCAATGCCGGCCAGCATCAAAAGATACTTCTTCAGCCCGCCTCTGCTCCAAAAGTCCCACAGCTCATGCGGGTCATCAACCGCACACTGATAAAGCATTACGCCCATGGCCGCCGTCAGCACGGCAGGGAGAATGACAAACTGATAGGCTTCGGACGTACATTTCAGCACCTGGAACTCCGTGTCCCAATCGTCCCTCCGCTGCTTTTGCTTCCATCGCCATCTGGAGAGATGATCCCATCCGGTAACCGCCAAAAACATGGGGATCTTGATGGCCGCAAGGATCAGGGAGTAACGCAGAAGAACGGATATATTGTCCTTCCACCCCATAGCCAGACTGATCGCAATATTGATTAGATTAGCGATCAGCAGGATGCTGAGGATCACGGTGAGGACCTCGATGGTTGTGGAATGTCTGCGGCGGCCGGAGGTGGGCGGCTCCAGAACGTCGCCTATTCGGATCTGCTTCGCCCCGCGTCCCCGGAGCATCAGCCACACGGCTTTCTCCGGCTGGGCGGTGCGAAGCTCCAGGCCGGACGCGGCCATGATCCTTTCCACCCGCGCCCTGACGGTCTTTCCGCCGGGGGTGCTCCGGCACATATAATCATCCACCGAGATGCTGCCGCCCTCCACCACTCCCATCACGGCAGCGCATGGGCCGTTCATTGCCCAGACCTCCCGCACCACCAGCCGAAACCTCGTTTCGTCCATATCGTCACTGCCTTTCATTCCAAAACTTGCCGCTTATGGATTGCCTGCGCTTGAATGTGACAGGGTGCACTGTCTCAGAGCCGCCGCCAGGTCATCTTCAAAATAGTGACTGCGGTTGCGCCGGTCAAAACGGCGGCCGATGCTCTCAGCCTGGGTCAGAAACCAGTCCGCCAGCTCCTGTACTGGGTACCGCCCATCCTCCCTCCACAGAGGGAAGGCTTGGGGCAGTTCCAGCTTCACCGTCTGCCGGACTCCGGTCAGCCGCCGGAACAGGACACAGGCCCCCTTATCAAAGTCATAGATCTTCTTCTGGTCCCACATCCCAATGGACCACTCCAGCCGCCGGGCAAACAGGGAGAGTCCCCGGTCAACATTGGTCATCCCCCAGCAGCGCAGGACGGGGCCGAGAAAGCGCAGATCGGTCCGGTTGCGGTTGCCTTTCTTATACAGCTTCTGGGCCAGAGGGACGGCAGTCTCCAGGTCGCCCCGGTCCAGAGCGTATTCCAGAGAGGCGGCCCAAATATTCTGAAACGAGTTCTCACACGGGGAGAAGCGATAGGTCTCCAGTGGGTGGATATACCGCTGGGCCTCCTCCAGCCTGCCGAGACGGATATACTGCTCAGCGGCCCAGGAATGCTCGCAGGCATTGCAGTTGCCAAAGTGGTCATCCGGCGGCATCTGCATGGCAAGTTCTATGTACTCCAGCGCCCGTTCCGGATCGGCGTACTCCCAGCGGCCCATCATCTGCCAGTAATAGGTGCGTCGGCCGATGCCATAGCGCTTGGTGAGCTGGTCGTACTGCTCCAAAAGTGCTTCGTACTGGGCCATGGGGATCTGGGGCAGGTTCTGCATCACGTCCACGCCCAGCTGGGTGATCATGAGATAGGCGTCAATCATCACAGGATCTTTTTGAATCTTAGGGGGCGCCGCTTCAAAGATGGGGCCGAATTCCGCCGCCACGCCGATGCACTTGGGCGGATCGTCCTGAAAATACACCTCACTGGCATAGTGGAACCGAAAGCCCAGCCGCCAATAGGCGTCCTGAGCCTGATCCGCCAGCCGGATGGCCTCCTCATAGGCGTCGATCCGGGGCTTCCCTTTTGGGAGCTTTTCCACGAGTCGGCTCAGCTTGTCGCCGTCAAACACTTCCTGCTGCATCCTTTTTCACCTCATACCATCCATTACCACAAAACCTTACCGCTTTGCCAAAGCTATTGCAAGATCATGTCCAAAACAGTGACTTCCGTTGCGTTCGTCGAAGCGCCTGCTGATGGTCTCTGCCTGCTCACGGAACCAGTTGGCCAGCTCCTTGGTGCTGTACGCTCCGTCCTCACGCCAGAGAGGAAACGCATGGGGCAGGTCCAGATGTACCGACTGCTGATGCTTGGACAGCCGCCGGAAGCACACACAGGCGCCCTTGTCAAAATCATAGACCTTTTTCTGATCCCACAATCCAAAGCTCCACTCCAACCGTTTGGCAAACAGCTCCAAAGCTCGTTCTGGATCGGTATATGCCCAGCAGCGCAGAATCGCCCCAATGTAGCTCAGGTCGCGCTTATCTCGGTTTCCCTTGCGGTAGAGGGAATTGGCGCGCTTCTCCGCCTCTCTCAAATCTCCGCGGTCCAGCGCATCCTCTAAGTAGGCCAGCCAGTAAAGATGGGGCGTGTCCGGGCAGAAGCGCATACGCCCCTGTTCCATGGGCTTGGCATACTCGTCCGCCGCCGCCCGGTTTCCCATCAGCAGCTCCATCTGTACAGCGTAGCTGCGCTCGCAGGTCCGGCAGTCGGAGAGCCCGTCCCGGCCAGTCTTCCAGAACTTTTGGAAATACTCATACGCCTTTTTTCGGTCCACATACCGCCAGAAGCGGGCCATCTGCCACCAGTAGGTGCGCAGGCCGATATGGTAATACTTGACCCAGCGATAAAATTCGGCCATCATCGTCTCCCACTGCTTCATGGGGATCTGGGGCAGGAATACGATGGGGTCAATGCCCATCTGCATGATCATCAGGTGCATCTCAGACGCTCCGTCCGGGGAACGCTCAATAAATGCCTCTGAGTTTTCTTCAAAGAGGGCGCAGAACTCCGCCGCCACCGGGATGGCCTTGGGCGGATCGTCCCGGAAGGTGGCCTCATAGCAGTAGTCGCACCGGAACATCAGCCGCCAGTAGGGATCTCCGGCCTCGTCCGCCTGCCGGATGGCGTTCAAATAAGCGTCCATCTGGGACTTTCCCCGGGGAAGGCGCTTGATGGACGTCTCCAGCTCCTCGCCGCGAAACTTTGTCTTTCCCATACGGTCCTCCTTTGTTTATTGCACGGAAACGACCTGGAGGCCGCCGTCCCGCATCATCTTCACCACGTCATCCCGCAGCTCCTCCTGGAAGAAGCCCATGGCGCTGTCCGGAAGGCCGTCTTCCTCCAGCCCCCGCTCAAAGCGATCCTTCTGGTAAAAGCCGATGGAATAGAGGGTGAAATAGTGGTGAGTCTTGCTGCTGCCGCCGTGTGTGGTGGCGATCTTGCGCTCGGAGCCTGTCCGGATCTCTGCGATGTCGCTCAGCCGGATCAACACGGCATAGGGCGTGCTGCCCTCCTGCAAGATATAGTGGGGCGTCAGGATCACCCGGGCCGGGGTCTCCTTGGATTTGGGCCCTACCATCTGATAGGAAACCACTCCCTTGCCGCTCTCCAGTGCCGCCAGCATCTCTTTCCCCAGCTGCTCCCGTTCCGTCTCGTCCATGGAAAGCTCCTGTACGCTCTGTTCCAGCTTCCGCGTATACCGGGCGGGGGTGAGGCTGGGCATCAAAATGGCCAGGTAAATGCCGCAGACGACCAGACCGAACACCAGTCCCCCAATGACTCCTGTCACCAGCCCCGGCACACCACCGCCGTTCAGAAGCCCCATGCCACCGAGCACAAGAGCGGTGAGCAGCAGGGTCAGGGGCACGACCTTTGTAAGGCTGCTTTTTCGGGTGCGGCTGCAATAGTCGCCGATCCATTCCCTGTCTTTGTTCAGCCAAGCTTGATAAGTAGATTCTTTCATATTGATTCCTCTCTTTCTGTATTTGCCGCCGGGTATCTCCCCAGGGCTGTCATTATTCCGCAAAGTCGCTGGTGTCGCACACCGCGCTCTCCATGCGGCGGGGCGCCTGCGCCGTGCGGTCTCCGGGCCATTGGAACAGCAGCCCGGCAAGCTCCTGATACTCATAGAGATATGTGCCCTCCAGCGTCTCGTCCTGCCGCACCCGCAGGAAGTCCTGAACAAACAGGCGCTGTGTGCCGCACACGGGGCACCGGAGCCTCCAAACGCGGCAGGCCCGGCGAGCGGTGGGGATCTCCTCCTCCCGCTGGATGGGGACGCAGTTTTCTATAAAGTAGTCCGCGCTGGCGGGATACCGTCCGTCGCTGTAAACCGGCAGCAGGAACAGCCGGGGCGGCCCCATCTGCTCCATCCGCTTCTTGCAGGTCCCGCACCTGGGCATTTTCTGTTCCTGCTTTGTCAAAAGAGGCCCAAGCAAAAGCTCCAAAAGGTCATACAGCATCCCTCACACACCTCTCTGCGCCTGCACGGCCCGCAGGGTTTCGCCCAGCTGGTCCGCCTTGGCGATGGCCTCCATGACCCGGGGGTGCTTCATGGAGAGCTGTCCCCCTGAGATGCGCAGGGTATAGATCTTCACCTTTTTGCCGTCCAGCCGGAACTGGCAGCTCACCAGGGAGGTGCCCCGCAACTGCTGGCCGTTGTTGGTGCGGATGTCGGTGATCTGAGCCGGATCGACCATTTGCAGACAGGAGGGATTGTTCTTCCACACCACACCGACATGGCCGCCCTCGGTATCCAGATAGAATACACAGTTGTGGGATGTAAATTTGTAGTTGATGTTGGGGAAGTCCTTCTCCAATACCGCCGCCCGTTTTTCCATTCTTTTTTTCATCAGGATGGGCACACAGAGGGGGATAGCCACGATCAGAAGCACAAGCAGCAGACACAGGAGATCCAGAATCCGTTCACTCGCATCCACGCGGACAAGGAACATAAACAGAGCCGGGATCAGCAGGATGGGAGGGACATACCAGGACAGGACATAGAGCGGATTTGTCTTCTTCATATCCGCTGTTTCCCGATTCGTTTGGCTGCCAGAACGAACAGCGGATGATGCCTCCTCCACGCTGTTCCGCACATCCTGTACGATGTTTTGAAAATCAGCGGTCGCATCATACCACCCGTTAAAATCCCTGTGCAGGCACCCCTGTTCATAACAGTCGAGAAGCATGGACACGCCCAGCTCTGTGGGGAATGCCTTTGTCAGCGCCTTCCACTGCCCATGGTGCTTCAGGATGATCGTGACCGCGCACTTTCCTTCCGGTGCATACAAGGTGCGGATGCTGATCCTGCATTGCTCTGTTTCGAGCAGTAAAAACGGCCAGTCACCGGCCCGAAACCGGTCGATCATCCGCTGGAGGTCGGTATCACTTGCCGCCTCGTTGATAAAGGCGGTCTTTTGGTCTGGTCCCGTTGCCCCGACCTTCCGGATCTGCGGGTTTGTTTTCTTCATCACATTCATCCTCCTGTTGGAAACAGTTATTTTGAAAGCCCCAGGCTGTCCGCGGCGTTTTGCGGGACCGGGCGCAGCTGTCCGTCCTGAAACAGCAGATAGGGGGTCCCGGTCTGGGGATGGCGGTAGCCGCGCAGAACTTGGACAGGCCAGCTGTCCTCCTCCGGACGGTAGAGATCAATGCGGAACTCCAGCGCTTCCGGGGACTGGTCTGCTGAAAAAGTGTACAGGAATTCATCCCAGGAAAGCCCCTCCGTTTGGGACATGGGGTACAGCGTGTCCAGCAAAGACTTGAGCCGGGGATCATCCTCCGTCACAGAAAGGATCTGCGGCAGGGCCGGCGAGAGGGCCAGAGCGCCGGTCAGCTCTGTGGGACAAGGCCGGAGCGCCCCATCCAGGCACCTTAGATAAGGAGCTCCCGTTCGGGCGCTGAAATAGAAGCCGATATAGGCGGTCAGCCCCGGGATCTCCTGGTGGGGCAGCTCCAGCCAGCGCCACAGCCGGTGGCTTTCCAGTTCCAGCGCCCGGGCCTCCGCCTGGGCGTCCTCATAGGAGAGGGAGTCTTCCTGCTCGGTACTCTCATACAGAGCCAGAAGCTGGGTGAGCTGCGCGTCCGTGAGGGGCCCGCAGGAGACCTTTTCCTCCGTCAGAGGGCCGGACAGCTCGTCCAGCAGATCCTCCCGGAACCATACCTCATAGGACAGCGGGCCGAAGGAAAAGCCATCCTCGCGCCCATAGAGAAGCCGCCGCTCCGTCCCGTTGGCAAAGACCAGATAGGTCTCCTGACCGCCGCGCTCCTTGACGCTGGCGATCTGCTCTGTGACAGACTGCTCATATCTCCATCGGTGGAGCCCATCCCCAACGGATACCAGCGTCTCGTCCTTTCGGTAGCGCACGCCGTCCACGGTTAGGATACCGGCCTCCCGGTCCCATTCGCCCAGGGGCTGCTCCTGCCCGCTGTCCCGGCAGCCTCCCAATAGGAGCAGAAAGACCAGAAGGACGGAACAAATAAAAATCGTTTGTTTTTTCATATCATTCTATCATTTCTTGAGAAATCTTTCGTTTTCCGTTCCGGCCTGTCCCTTGACGCGGCGCTCCGGTCTGCCAAAGGCAGCCGGAAACAACAGATCCCGGACCAGCAGGGCACCGCCAATGACCATCACCAGAATGCCGCCATACATCACCACATAGAACAGGAGCACGCCATAGGCGTCCGCCGGGAGTTGGAGCGCTTCCAGCAGCTCCGCCTTCTCCCGGAAATGCTCCGCCATAACGATGGAGGCCAGGACGCCCAGGACCGCGGCGAGGCTGCAAAAGAAGGCGGGAAGGCCGCTCAGAGTCTTTTTCAGCGCCTGCCTGGCGGCGCGGTCCCGCCGGGACTGTTCCCCGGCGGTATCTCTGACCGTCTGCATCCTGGATTTCAGAGACAGGATCTTCCGCCCGATCTCCGGGTAGGGGATACAGGCAAAGCCCTGCTTGCTTCGGACCTGGAGCTGATAGACCAGGAGGAAGTCACTGGTAAAGTACAGGTCATTGATCCGGTCCCCAGTTTGCAGCTCCTGGTCCAAGCGCTCCCGCACATAACCGGGAAGACTGCGCAGACGGCAGCTCGCCCACTGGACCTGGATCACATAGCGGATCACGCCCACTGCAAGCAAAGACCCGTGCAGAGCGCCGGATCCCAGGCAGAGCCACCCCAAAACACGTGCCACCAGCTCGTCTCCGGCGCTTAGGAGACCGTGGAACTGGTACAAAAGGGCGCTCAACAGGATTCCAAACACCGCGACTCGCGCCAAGGGATAGAAACATAGTTTTTGATAGGCTTTTTTGACCACCCTGGTCCCTCATTTCTCTGTTGTTTGACCACTCCCAGTCTGGGATTTCGCACATAGAATTACCGTTGGCCGGACCTCTGCTGTCTGTCGGGGTGACGAGGGGATCTGCTCGGCAAACTGGAAGTTGTCATGGTCCTTAATTATTCTCTGTCCCAATCAAGAGGTATATTTTTCCTCATTCCAAAACTTTTAAGTAAAAACTTATCATTGATATATTGAAAAATCACATCAAATTCCGTATTTACTTCCATGCCATAATATCTCACACTAATTTCATTTAAGGCATTTAAGCAGATATACCCTATTTCATAACTGGAAGCTAATTTACCATCTCCATACAAAGTATCATATCTTTGTGCAATCAAATCTATTTTGTATAGATTTTTAGCTATATAAGCAATTATCGATTTTAATTCTTCAAATTTTTCTTCTTGTCCTTCTAAATTGACGGTGACTTCATCATACCACTTATCTCCGCAATATATCAAAATTTCTCCTGCGCCTGTCAATTCAAATTTCTCAATATCTGTAATCAACTTTGCAGTATCTACATAACGCTTTCGTATCATTTTTCCTCCAATCAATTTCGATTTTTCGAGAAATCATTCTTCATTCTAGCTGTTATCAGCCCATACAAAACTGTCTACAATATCTTGGGCTGCTTCAAATACATCTTTTGCTCCGCTAAAATTTGTCACATGGACTAAACAATACCCATAATCTTTCACAATATAATATTGCTTTGTAATTACTCCGTCAGCTTCTTCAATCGTGAAGATATAAACTACATAGTCTTGCTCTGTATATGTGCCATCCCCATTCAGTTGAGCATCCACGCCGTCAAGTTGCATGAGGAGTTGCTGTACGATTGCATCCCGAAATGCAGTGTGTTCCTCTGCACTGTATCGGTTCATTCCGAAGCTGATTGAAATATTATCCGGATAGTCATCGCCCTCATGTCTGTCCGCTATATAAAACGCTACTTCCTCGGTAAAATATTCATCTGCTTTGCTCCATCCCTCCGGTACTGCGTAGGTTCCAGAGATAGCCGTTTCTCCCTCCGGTGTTGTTTCATCCGGTTGGATCGCAGCAGAACTTTCTGCCCTGAAATTATCCGGCTCTTTCAAATCAGTATTTTTACTGCTGCACCCGGTTAAAAACAATACTAACCCTAAATAAAGCAATCCATTTTTCATCTTCCTCTTTCCTCTCGCTATGATTTGTTGCTCCATTCAATTTCCCGATTTTTTACTCTATTCAACTCCACCATAAACTGGAAGCTAACCATTTAATCTATCTGTGTCAATTTCATATTTTTCAAAATCAAGTTCAATAACATGGTCTGGAAAAAGGCTCTCGCCAAAGCTAACTGTTGCTCCATAATCGTCCAATGTTAAAAATGTAATATCTACACTATACACTTCAATATTTCTGAACCATGCATCTGGCAAGTCCTCTCCTAATCTCAAGTGAAAATAGTCAATTAGTTCATTTTTACATCCTGCTAACCATTCTAAATAGCTTGTCAATATAGGAAAAACTTCTATCCACTTTAATTCGTTAGAAACATTGATTATACAGTTGAGCGGTTCGACTATATGCCTAAGGATTTCGATTGACCTTGTGGGGCGGTAACTGACAAACCTATCATCCTCTGTTTTGAATTTATTAAAAGGATTTTTCTCTAACATTATATTTTGCTCTCCTAATTCCGATTTATCGCAACTAATTTTATCACACTATGTATCTTCCTTTTCCGGCTATCAAATTCCCGCCGTATGCTCCAGCAGGTCCAGCAGGGCCTGGTTCATGGTCTTGAGCTCGCCGCCCCGGAGGGGGTGGCCCCCGGCCAGCAGGGCCTGCACATACAGCACCCGCACCATACTGGCCAGCAGTTCCGGATCAGCCGTTGTGACCAGCCGGCGGACGATGGGGCTGTTCAGATTGAGATAGAGGGTGGCCAGGGGCCGCTCCTCCACGCCGGAGAGCATGGAGGCCAGCGCCCCGGAGAAAATACCGCTGCTGTTTTCCTGGGCGGTCTGGAGCTGGCGCAGGAACTGCACCTCGTCGCTCATGGCGTACAGCACGGGCAGGTTGGCGGGCAGGAAGCGGCGGAGCTTGGCCTGACACTCGAAGGGGAGGAGAGCCTCATCCGCCGCCCGGAGCAGCAGCTCTCCCCGCTGACGCTCGGCGGCGCTGACCTCCTCCAGGGTGTCGAACATATCGTCCTCGTGGAGGGGTTGGAAGGGCAGATCGAATCGCTCCGCCATGGCTTGGATCAGCTCCTGGTCGCTGGTATAGCCAGTGCAGATGAGCAGCCGCCCCTGGGCCATGAAAATGGGCCGCAGCTGCTTGAATTTGGGGACGCTGTGGACCCAGGTGGCCTCGCCCGCCCGCTTCAAGGCAGCGCCGGTCATGATCCCCTCGCTGGTCTCGAAGCTGAGGTAGTCGATGAACAGCCGGAACAGTTCATCGTCCCAGACCGCCATAGCCTTGATGGCCTCCGCGTGGACGGACACGATGCCTTTCAGCCGGTCCGGGTCCTCCTCCGCCAGCTGGACCAGATGGCGGCGCACCGCGGCGGCAAATTCCTCCCGTGCGGAGGACAGCGCTTGATCCTCATAAAAATCCTCCCGAGAGGCGGTGGGCCGCAGGCCCCGGGTGTTGAGGAAACACTGCAAAAAGAAGGCCCAGGGCGGCAGCAGGGTATCCCCCCGCTCGGTCAAAAGCATCTGCTTGAGATAGATGCGGTGCCTGCCCTTGGCAGAGGGGGCGGTGCGGTAGGGGAGGACATAGGCCACGCCGCTGATGTGGGGCGTCTGAATGGGGATGGCCTCCAGAAACTCCTCCTCAAAAAGCCACTCGCCAAAGGAGAGCAGCTGGCTGCGGCTGACGCCGGTGAAGTCGGCGGGGATGCTGTTGAGCCGCTCCGGGTCGCCGGACAGGTAGACGGGGACAGGCAGGGACAGCCCGTAATAGCGCACCAGTTCGGTCACCTTCCGGGGCTGGAAGTAGTGCTCCATACCGGGCTTGGCGGTCAGGATCACCGCCGTGCCCACCGGGCACTCCTCCAGCGGCTCCAGAGTGTATGTGCCGTCGGGCAGGCCCGTCCACACATGGGCCACGCCGCCCGCCGCCGGCCGGGTGTGGACCACGATGGAGTCCGACACCATGAAGCAGGAGAGCAGGCCGATGCCGAACCGGCCGATGTAGTCCTCGGGGATCGTTCCGTTGACCAGCTCCGTCTTGGAGGACTGGCCGATCACCGCCAGAAAGCGGTGGATGCCCTCCTCGCTGAGCCCCGCGCCGTTGTCCCGAAAAATCAGGCGGCGGCCCGGTTCCACGGTGATGGTGATCTTTCCGCTGTTCCAGTCCGGCTGTTCCTTCTGCCGCAGGGTGACGGCGTCCACGCCGTTTTGCAGCAGTTCCCGGAGGAACACATCCGGGCTTTTATACAGGTGGTTGGACAGCACGTCCAGCATCCCGCCCAAATTTACTTGAAAATGATAGGTGTCGCTCATCGGTTTCTCTCCTTTTTGTTCAGTGGCTTTTGCCGCCCGGTCTTGATTTGTTCCAGGAACTTTTAGAATAAGAATTGATCCTGAGAAAAGAGGGAAAATAACAAGTAAAATACTTTGAAAATATTACATGGTATGCAGATCATCAAGCAAAACAATATATCCATTTCCCTCTTTCCTAAATTCCACCTGGATCGTTAAATCATTGACCTTACCATCTGTTGTTAAATCATAGTCCATATAATATCCGTTGCCGTCAGGAAAAGCGCTGAAATTGATTCCCTGTTGGTTGCTGTTTATCTATGCTGGGTCATCAATTTTCAATGCCGGACGGGTCTCGTCTAAATATTTCAACGCTCGAATTAAATCTTGTTCCGCTAACCGACTATCATCAAATCGTGATAAAAATGATGTATATTCCATTTTTGATAATATTCCTAAAGCGTGTTCAATAAATGCAATAAAACTATCCCGTTCTTTTCCTTTTTCCGCATATATCATTGTGTCGCCACCATCCCTTTCAATCTATTATTCAATTTTCCCGTCCTTTTGATGTTCTGAAAAACAGGAAATAACGGATCGAACAAGCCGGACGCAAAGGTACCCGATCCCAACGATCCCCCAGGCCAGGATCAGGTAGGGTACCACCCAAAGCGCCAGGATGATGAGGTCCAGCTCCTCCTGCCACGGCTCCAAGCGGCAATAGACCGGAAAACTGAGGAGAAGGCCCACGAGATTCATGGCGACCCAGAGCTGCCACCGCTCCAGGCTCAGCCGGCGCCGAAACAGGCTCCCGGCAATCCAGAAGTATCCGATGACAGCCAGCGCAAAGCCGCGTATGATGTCATCTGCGCCGATTCTGCTATCCATCAAAACGGAAAAGCATACTTGAAACAGCCCGATATAAAGGCAGACAGAGACGAGCAGGGCCAATGCCCGCTTCATATATACTGTGAGCTTCCGCTTGGAGGTGGCTGCTAGAACTCTGACCATAGTGACCCCCTTTATAGGAATAATTTTATATTTTATTATATCACAGCACTCCTTCAATGAAAATATTTTGTTGGAAATGCCCACGACATACGCATGAATCTTTTCCTTCCTAATATTTCCAGAACATCTTATTTTTAAAAATTCAATACCTGCTCTAAAAACTCAGATGGATTCATACTGATCACAAAACGCTTCTTTTTCATGGACAAATTGGGACGGAATATCTCTACCATTTTCAATATACTTAAACACCATTTTCTTATGATGTTCAGGTTTTCTGCCGCCTGTTTATCTAAAGTTGTGTTAGCATCCTCTTTAAACGTTACATCTAACTGCCAGTGCATACTTTCTACACTCCAGTGTCCTCTCACCGCACGACTAAATAACTCTATATCTTCATTCAAACTGCTGATATAATAACGGTACTCTTTTTTTCCTGCCCATCTTTCAGGAGTGTTTTCTCTTCCATACCAATACTTTTAAGCCCTTTCCAGTCCTTTTTCTGGGATAGCCATCCACTTTCTTTTGTCTAGTAATATTCCCTGATTTCTACTTGACTGTGGGCTTTTTCAATCGTTTTTTTATAGTTTCCCCGCTTACGCAGTTCTTCTTTCATCCCTGCATCATTCAGAAAGAGACTTACATCTTCGTGCAGCGTCCTCTGGTTTTCTTTTAATGCCAATACATAGTCCCCTCGTTTGGATCGGATCTTCTCTGCTATAGCTGTCTGTGTTCCCATGGCATCAATCGTCACAACCTGACCTTTTATCCGGATCTTTTCCAGCAGTTCCGGTATCGCTGTGATCTCATTACTCTTGGTATTAACTACCTTCTGACCAAGGCTAAATCTGTCTTCCTCATTCCAGGCCGTTATGATATGATTCGTTTTCCCTTCTTTTCTTTTATTAGAACGCATCGTTTTTCCATCAATACAGATTAACTTACGTAATGCTTCCCCTTCATTCTGATTAAGTAGTTCTTGCCATTTACCATAAAGCTTCTGTAAAATTTCCGATGACAGCATTCCAAATACACGGCAAAATGTGTCATGAGACGGAATACCGTTTCTCAGTTCAATATATTTTTTTAAATATGCTTCATGATAATGGGCAAAATATTCCATTTCTACCCAGTCATCCACATTTGCAAGCATGGCAAATAGAACGATTACAATGATATCTTTTAGCTTATGCCTGTCTCTTATACACATCTGACGCTGCCGACGACGGAGAGAGTGTAGATC
>ENA-UALB01000113-UALB01000113.1-human-gut-metagenome-genome-assembly--contig:-NODE-113-length-22213-cov-8.914162_pt1 | contig 22213 bp, 34 predicted proteins | sample MGYA00243695_ERZ654458 | MGnify/ENA primary metagenome ERZ654458 (study PRJEB26926, sample SAMN06164669) | human gut metagenome | biome: ENVO:00009003; feature: ENVO:2100002; material: ENVO:00002003...
CCGTTCTGAGCTGTACTGCGCGTCGCTAGACCCTTCTAGCCAACGGCGCAGCCGCGTCTCAGGCGGTCCCCGACACAGCTAAGTGCCGAGATTCGATGCCCTTCCCATCGACGCCAAGCCTTGCGGCTCGGGTACCAAGTGGAACGGATGCCGTTCCGCATTTGGTACGCTCATGGTACCACAACGGTACCGAGGATGGTAGTCGCAGGTTACCAAAATCATGGAACGGTTTGATTTAGATCAATGGGCGTTTTTGAGGGAGAAAAAAATCCCGCACGAGGCGGGATTGAGGGTGGGGGAGGGTAGCCGGGCGCTAGAGTTCTCGCACGTTAAAGCAAAGGACAGCTCTGCCGATCACTTCGACGGATTCGCAGGTATCCAGTTGGATCGGCCTGTACTTCGGGTTGTCTGAGATCAGCTCGACCTTGCCTCCTGGGTGGATCTGTACGCGCTTGATGAAGACGGCGTTTGAATACTGAACGGCGTAGAGGCCGTCGGCAATGAAGCGGCTCTGTGACGTGTCCACGATGACGAAGTCGCCGCGCTTGATGCCTGGTTCCATGCTGTCGCCGTCGGCGGTGATGATGTGGAGGGTCTGGAAGTTCAGGGAGGAGGTCGACTTTGACAGTAGCCACTGTTTGGTGACGCGGAGCATCTGGACCAACTGGATGGTCTGGGCAAGCTCCCCGCCGTAGCCGCACGATCCCCTGACGTCGAACACAGGGATCGAAACGACGTCCGCATTGGGCTCTAGGGTTTGCGGGCGAGACAGGGACGTATCGCCGAACCTCAGAAAAGCGGGCGTGACATGGAAGTACTCGGCCAATGCCTCGAGGTTCTCGTCGGATGGCATCTGGATGCCAGACAGCCATTTTCCAACGGTGACGTGACTCGTGCCGATCCGGCGGCCAAGCTCACGCATCGAAATTTTGCGCTCTTCTAACAGGGCTTTTAGGCGGGCAGGGAAAGACATAAGGCCTCCTTTGGTACTCGGATGGTACCAGCAAACGGACCGTATTAGGGTACCGCACGGTTACCAAGTGTGGTACGATACTGGTACCATTAATTTTTATGAGGTACCACATGAAGAAAGTTTCTGTTCGAGATGCCATCTCTCGATATGGCACTCAGCAAAAACTCGCCGACGACCTTGGTATTTCCCGTCAAACGGTTAAGCGGTGGGTTTCCAAGAATTCCGTCACGCGAAACTACCTTGCTCCGTTTTGCCGTCTGACTGGCTGCAAGCCGGAGGAGGTCAGCCAGTTCGCTGCCGACATTTTGCGAATGACCAAAACCATCCGTTGAGGTTTTGAATGAGTTACGAGGCTATGCATAAAGTCCGTGCTTCGGGGTTGTCCGATCGCACTCAGGTCGATGTGCTGGAAGCCCTCGCGTTTTTCCTGAACAAGGAGACGGGGGCTTGCTTCCCGTCAACGGAATCTATTGCTCGCATCTCGCGCGTCAACGATCGAACTGTTCGGATAACCCTGAAAGCGCTTCATGAGCAAGGGCTTATCTCGTCGACTCAGAAAGCCGGCCAAAAGAGGTACTTCACGTTAAACCTTGATCGCCTTCCTGAGCCTGCACCACTGCAAGAAGTTACAGGGGTGCAAGAAGTTACAGGGGTGCAAGAAGTTACAGGGGTGCAAGAAGTTACAGGAGGGGACTGTAAGAACTTACAGGGGACCCCTGTAAAAACTTACAGGGAACCCCTGCAAAAACTTACACCCGAACAAGGAAATAACAAGGAAAGTAACAAGGAAGAGGAACAAGGTAGCTTGCCCGCGCAAGCGCCGTGGGAAACCGACCATTTTGACAACACCGTCAAAAAGGTCGAAAAGCCAAAACGGCAAGCAACGGACAAGGGGTCTCGACTCTCAATCACAGAACTCCCAGACGACTGGAAGGCTTTCGCCGAACAGGAAGAACCTGACCTTGATCCTAAGCGTCTCTTTGAAAACTTCAAGGATTACTGGAACGGACTCTCTGGAGCTAAGGCAATCAAAAAGGACTGGAAGGGCACTTGGAGAAACTTCGTCCGCAGCTTCCATAACGCCGAAGACTGGAAACGTCGTCCGATGCTCAAACGTGCACCTACTCACTCACCTTCTCGACCCGGTCAGTTCGTCGAGAAAAAACAATCCGAACGTGACTACTTTGACTGGTAAACAAAAAATTGACTACTGACATCACCACGAAACTCAAAACGGCCTGTGCCATTCCCGCTTCAAAGGAGGTTACGTTCGAATGCCAGATTCACGGCGTCCAGACGTACACCACCTATCTGCGTCGCGACGGCTCTTGGGCTGAGCCGTACTGTCCAGAATGCCGAAGGATCGAGAAGGAACGCGCCGAGCTGCTTGCAGAGATGCAGGCGGACGCGAAAGAGCGTGCGGTCGGTCTCACACGTGCGCTTCACTGCGAACGTCCTCTTGACTTCGACGTGCCTTGTTTCTCCAACTATCAACCGGAGACGCAGGAAGAGGAGCGCAACCTGTCCATCTGCCGCCGCTTTGCCGAGCGGTTCACGGAACGTGAGCTTGAGCGAGAGAGGGCGCATAACGCACAGGAACCGGATTGGCGCTCTAAAAACTCCATGGGTCTTCTGCTCTTCGGCAACTATGGCACGGGCAAAACGCATCTTGCCTACTCAATCCTGAAGGAACTCGATCGCCAAGGACTGCCGGGGTTCTACATCACAATCCCCGACCTCTTCGATCGCATCTCCGACCGCGTCAATCGCATTGACGTTGCCGAAACTCTCGGAAAGCTTTGCATGGTGTCCTGTCTCGTACTGGACGAGATCGGTGTCCAGTCTGGCGACGCCGACGAGAAGAAGCGTCTCTACCAGATCATTGATGGCCGTATCAAGAACGGTCGCCCGACCATTCTCGTCACGAACCTCGATCGCTCTGAGTTGGTAAACCTCTTGACCGAGCGCGTGGTTTCTCGCGTTATCCAGTCGTCTTACAAGCTTTTCTTTACTGGACGGTGCAGGCGTGAATCCGTCCGTCGCTCTGCTGAGGAGGTTTTCTGATGATTCTTGATGAGTTCACCGGTCGCAACTGCAAGCGCACCGAATACATCGACGCCAATGGCAAGCACTGGGTAGTCCGTACCGATCCGATCTTCGAAAATCGCAAGCTCGTTTGCTACGAGACGGTCCTGCTCCTGCAACTGGACTATTGCACCAAACGGCACGGCCTCGTCACTAGCGCAACGAAGGAACGGGCGCTCATGAAGCACGACGGCTTCATCGCACGGCTACAGCGCGAAGACGCGACGAGGGGAGACAGCCTCAATCTTCTCACGGGGGACCTAAAAAGGAGGGGCCATGAAAGAAAGTGACGAATACCGCCTCGGACGATCTGCCGCATTGCGTGGTGAGTCGATGGCGAAATACCAGAGCCTCACGGCTCGAATGAATCCAAAGAAGAGAGCCGCATTCGTGCAGGGCTATTACGACGGACTGAGGAGAAAGGAAAAATGATTGGTTTCACGATTGAGGGGGCTCCAGTCCCCAAAGGACGCCCGCGCTTCACGCGCACTGGGCATACGTTCACACCGGCCAAGACGCGTCAATACGAGGCTCTGGTGACGGCAAGAGCAAGGGAAGCCATGATCGGCAAGAGAAAGATCGAAAAGCCGAACGCAGTCCGTGTGGACATCCTCGCCATCTTTCCTGTGCCCTCGTCATGGTCTAAGAAACGCCGCACAGCGGCTCTGCAAGGTGTCGAGCATCACGTCTCAAAGCCGGACCTTGACAACGTACAGAAGGCGATTCTGGACGGTATGAACGGGATCGTTTTTGAGGACGACTCGCAGGTGATCGACAGCAGGGCCAGAAAGGCATACGGACCCGAGCCGGGGGTAAAAGTTTTTATTGATGAGGTGAAGCATGGATGATGCTGACCGAGCCGCCAGAAGCGATGAATGGATCATGCGTGCGGCGCTTCAGTCCACCAGACGGTGCGAAGGGCCGAAGCCGAGACTGGTGAGCCTGTGCCTCTTCTGCGGAAAAGAGATTGACCATGTGCCGGCAACGGCCGAAGGGATCAAGAGGGCAAGAAGGTGGTGCAACGCGGACTGTCGCGATGCCTGGGCGAAGGAGCATGAGCATGAGTGATTTTGCGTGGCTAGTCATCGGAGCCGTGCTCTGTCTCTACCTGATGACCAGACCGAGCGTCGATGTGGAGAAGCTACAGGCCGCAGCCGAAAAGGTCGGTGAGGCGATCGACCGGGAGTTCGAGAAACGCGACAAACGGATTAATGATTTGGAATACCGAATCAGGGCTTGGGAGGAGAGGAATGGACGAAGCTGAGCGCATGATTCTTGAGGCGCGACTGGAGAACTGGAGCAGGTGGTCCAGAGAAGGAAAGCCGCAGGGCACGAGTTCTATCCTCGGCATCATGCGGGAAGCCGGCTATCAGCAGACGGAAGGGGTGAAGGAGATGCCGATCAAGATCGATGTTGCTGACGCAATGGAGATTGAGGCGGCATGGAGCAAGATGCTCGAGTCTCGAGAGAAGAGACTTCTTCAAGAAGCGTATGCCTCTCCGAGTCGGCCCCTGTGGATCACATGCCGACGTGCCGGCATTCGCCAGGGCAAGTATGAATACCATATGTTGTTGGCGATGCGCATGTTGCACAACATATTGTGTCGTGGTAAACTTCAGGCATCAGTTTAATGCCGGTACTAGTCCGCGCCGATACGCGAGTCATTTGGCTCGCGTTGCCGTGCCTAGGAAAAACATCAGCAATTCTAGAAAGCGGTATCTCCTCCACGGTGATGCCGCTTTTCTTTTATCTGCTAGGTTAGCGGGAGAAAAAATAACTTCGAGGTTTTTTGTTTAGAGTTGGCCTCTTTTTTTGTGTATTCCGAGATACCTTGTTTGCCTCCGTAAGTTTCTGTTCAAGTTCAGAAAAAAGGTGTGTTTTTGCAAACTCAGTAATGTCGGAAGAAGGTTGAAGTTGTTGGTTGTCGTTTTCGACGAGCTTTTCTATCAAATAGTCAGGGCCAGCTTTGCTTTTTAGATAGAACCATTGGCAAGCAAACCAAATGCAGGAAGCCATAGAAGCTATTGCAATGGCCACGAATAAGCCGTGCCAGGTACCTGACGTAATACCAATGAAATCACTAAAGCCGTTTGCGTTTATTGCCATTGGTAAAGCGGAAAGAAATACCGCTAACGAGCCACAGAATCCGAAGCGCTTAGATGCTGCCTCAATAACTTCTGAGGTGTAAAGCTTAATGGTGTGCTCAGAAGCACAGATCATGCGGGGGGCTTTGTACACGACATCGACCTTTTCCTTTGATCCGGGCAGACTCAGAACGCCATTACTCATGAGTAGCCTCGCCTTTCGCGCTACGCAATATCTCGGGGGCGAGAACGCCGATTGCGTGCTGGCTTAGAAAGCCACAATGCGTACAAACAAACGCGACGCACGGAACAGATGGACCGCCAATTTGGAAATTGTTCAGGGACTGCTGGACCGAGTTAGTGAAAACGCCGTCAACAACTTCAAAGTCTCGTCCGTGACACATGGGGCATTCAACCCCAGCCGGCATGGATGAGTTCAGTTTGTTGACTAGCTTTGATAAGTCTTCTTTCTTCATGCTTAAGCTAGATATGAGTGTGAGGAAGTGCGGAGCGGTGTTGGCGCATCGCTCCGCGACTAACAGTGTACTCTGCCCGCGTGGGGAAACCTCGGGTGCTTTTCAATTTAGAGGGACAAAATGAAGAAAGCTATTGTGGCGGCCATTGCGGTCGCCTTTTTCGTTTCTACAGCGGCGGAAGCACGTGGCGGTCGTGGGTTCAGCGGTGGACGTTCGTTCTCCCGTCCCGCTACTACGAAGAGCTATGCACCGAAGCGCACGACCGTTGTGAAGAAAAATACGACCGTCATCAACCAGACGGTGAATCAATCTGCTCCTGCCTCTTCTGGCGGTGGCTTCTGGTCTACTGTTGCCGGATCGTTCGCAGGGTCGATGGCAGGCAATGCTGTCTACGATGCTGTGACTGATGACAAGGGCCAGGAGCCGGCACCGGCTCAATGAAATATTTGTAGGTTGGGAATCAAAATGGTGAAGAAAAGAACCTGGTAGGTTCTCCCGTGGTTCGAAAAAGGCTTGCGGGTCTCGCGAGTCCCGAAGGTCGTCTAGATGCAATTTTTCAAAACGTGGTCTGACCACTAAAAAGGGGCTTATCGCTCGGCTTTTGTTTGTGTTTACTGGAGGAGCGTATGTCGCTGAAAACAGCGGGAATTCGAGAGTTTGCGAGGATGATTGGTCGCTCGCATTCTTGGGTGGTCTCGCAGTGCCAGCGCAACATCATTCCAAAAACCACTGACGGAAAGATTCCAGTCGATGATGCGCTGAAAATTGTTGCTCAACTGGACGAAGAAAAGTCCCGTGAAAAAGAAGAACGAGAAAGGGAAGCTTCAGAAGCCGAAGGCCTTTTGTCATTTGATGAAGCTCGCGCGAAGAAGGAAACGTACCTCGCTGAGATCAAGGAGATGGAGGCGAAGGTCATGCGCGGCGAATATGTGGCGGTTGCCGATGTCAAGGCTGACGCCCGCGCCACGGCTGAAAGGCTTCGATCATTTTGCCTGTCCGCTCCATCTCGCTTTGCAGGCCTGCTTGAGAATCGCAATCAGCGAGACGTCGAGGCTGTGCTGGAGTCCATGTTTAACGAACTCCTTGAGAAGATTCACGGCGGTCAATTCACTGCCGACGATGAGGTGAAAGATGGGGATTTGGAGTGACGAGTTTGCTCGTATCTGCCGACCTATCTCACGCCTGACGGGTAGTGAATGGGCGGACGAGTTCCGTGTCGTGCCGCCGGGCACGTCGCCTGAGCCGGGCAAGTGGCGCACCAGTAGAACGCCATACCTGAAAGAGCCGATGGATGCCGCGACTGATCGGGAGACCGAGAAGGTCGTTTTGATGTTCAGCTCTCAGCTCGGCAAGTCGGAAGCGCTTCTGGGCATCATGGGCTACTACGCCGACCAAGAGCCTTCGCCGCAGTTGATGCTTCAACCAACGGTTGAAATGGCCGAAGCCTTCTCGAAAGAGCGCATCAGTCCGATGTTCGCTTACTCGCCAGGACTCAAAGGAAAACTTGAGGAAGGCAAGGACGAGAAGGGGACTTCTCGCAAGTCGTCGACGACGATTCGCATGAAGCACTACCCGGGCGGCTATCTGGCACTAGTCGGTGCAAATTCTCCTGCGGGTTTGGCTTCGCGTCCGATTCGCGTTCTTCTGTGCGACGAAGTTGACCGCTACGGCGTGACGAAGGAAGGTGATCCGATCAAGCTTGCGGTACAGCGTACCGCGAACTTTGAAGCCAGTCGAAAGATTGTGCTTGTCTCGACGCCGACCACGACGGAAGAATCAAAGATCTACGAAGCCTTCAAGGAGTCGGATCAGCGGTACTTCTACGTCAAGTGCCCGCACTGCGGTCATGAACATCGCCTCGTGTGGGATTTGGTCAGGTGGGACAAGGACGAGAACGGGAATGCGCTTCCGATGACTGCGGCAATGTACTGTCCTGAGTGCGGAGCGAAGACGCGCGGCCCGTACCGTCCTGACCTGAATATGCTGTCTACCGGTCGATGGATCGCGCATAACCCCGGCCATTCGGTCAAGGGGTATCAATGCAATGCGCTTTACTCGCCTTGGGTCACGCTTCACGGCTTGGTCGAGGAGTGGGTTTCGTGCACTGCTGAAAACAATCGCGAAAAGCTGAGGGAGTTCATCAACTTGAAGCTTGGAGAACCTTTCACAGCGATCAATCCCGATGAAGGGGACTTTGACCAGCTGCTAGACCGACGCGAGGAGTATCCGACCGAGCACTTGCCGGAAGGAGTCCTCATGCTTACTGCCGGCGTTGACGTTCAGCGCAATCGCCTCGAGTGCTCCATCTACGGGTGGGGCCGCGATCGCGAGTGCTGGGGGATTTGTCATCGAGTGCTCTACGGCTTGCCCGATGACCCCAAGACGTGGGAAATGCTCGACGGCGTGCTCGAGACTGAGTACAAGCACTCGAGCGGCGTGAAGATGCCTGTCTCTTGTGTCTTTATCGACTCCGGTGACGGTTTGTACACGAACAACGTGTACGCCTACACGCGGTCGAGGGAGCGACAAAGAGTTTTCTCGATCAAGGGGCGAGGCGGCGCGGAATTGCCTTTCGTAGGTAAGCCGAGTCGTGCCGGTACCGAGAAGGCTGTGCTTTTCCCGCTCGGTGTCGATGCCGGCAAGCGCAAGGTGATGGATCGTCTTGACGTGCCCGAAGCGGGTCCGAACTTCGTTCACTTTGATGCGAATGAGGGCGCGGGATTCACGGAAGACTTCTTCAAACAGCTTACCGCTGAAAAGCAGGAAGTTGTCCGAGACAAGAACGGCTCGAGGCTCGTTTGGGTGAAGCTTCGCCAGCGCAATGAGGCTCTGGACTGCGCGGTCTATGCGACTGCGGCGATGGAGCTTCTGACGCCAAACTTCGACGTGCTCGAACGCTACTACACGGGCCAGAAGGTCGCGGAGTCTCGATCGCCTCAAAGGCGCGTGCGTCGCCGAGGGACTGTTTCTCGAGGGATCGTTTTGTAGGAGACGAAAATGTATGAGGTTAGAGCCTTGACGCTTTCTGATTGGCAGGAACGCATCTGGGAGCGGGCGGTGGAGCTAGCTTTTAAAAGAGGGGAAGCCGAAAACCGCCCGGTGAGTGAAGTTGTTCACGAACTGAATGAGCTTTATGAGAAGTATTTTGCTCATAAAAAAAGCGTAGGGCGTTTAGATCCTTATCCGCGTTCGATAGCCTTAACCGCTTCGATTAACGGCAAGAGCTGACTAGATTTTTCGGCGATGGCTAAATCCATAAAATGCCCTCGGCGCTTCGGCTCCGGGGGCTTTCTTTTTTAGGAGGCCGCATGGCTTGGATCACGCTTGAAGAAGCGAGGAGAAACCTCGAGCTTTGGCTTGAGGCGTCGCGAGAAGTTGCCGCCGGCCAGTCTTACACGATCGGCACGCGCACTATGACTCGCGCCAGTCTCAATCAGATCATGAACATGATCAAGTACTGGCGAAAGGAAGTGGCTGCGCTCGAGGCGGCCGAGACCGGCAGGAGTCGCGTATACCGCGGAGTGCCGAGGGATTTGTAGGAGATGACGGATGAGTAAGTTATTCGAAGCAAACGGAACTCTTGCTTCGCCATCTCCGCCCCAAGAGTTAGCTACTGCAGTTCGCGCTCCTGCGAGGGTGGTCAGCTCCGGCTACTCTCATGGCGGTGCCAGCTACGCAAAGAAGTCGATGATCGGGTGGCGAAGTACAACGACCGATGCCGACGAAGACATCGTCGAAAACATCGAGACGCTTCGCGCCAGATCGCGCATGCTGTACATGACGGCTCCTATCGCGACGGGTGCGCTGAAGACAATTCGCACGAACGTTGTTGGTAGCGGCTTGAGCTTGAATTCTCAGATCGACGCCGGATTTCTCGGCATGTCGGATGAGGAAGCGAGCGATTGGGAAGCCAATACCGAGCGTGAATGGCGCTTGTGGGCGGATAGCGTGATGTGCGACGTAGAACGACGCCAGAACTTTTATCAGCTCCAGTCGCTTGTAATGCTGTCAACGTTGATGAGCGGCGACTGTTTTGTCATTACGCCGATGATTCGTCGCGTTGGCTCGGTGTACGACCTTCGTGTCGGGATCATCGAAGCCGATCGCGTTTGCAACCCGAAGGACAACCTTGAGGCCCTGAAGAAAAACATTCTTGGGGGCATTGAGGTCGGTAAGTACGGAGAGGCCATTGCAGTCTATGTCGCTAATCGACACCCTGGAGCTACTGCACGTTCGACGGACACGCTTGAGGTGAAATGGAGCAGAGTGCCGATCTTCGGTGATCGTACAGGTCGACGCAACGTCCTGCACATCATGACCGATGTCGAGCGTCCTGCTCAGCGAAGAGGCGTCCCGATTCTTGCGCCTGTCATTGAAGAGCTCAAGCAGTTGAAGCGCTACAGCGATGCTGAGCTGATGGCCGCAGTGATCAGCGGCATGTTCACGGTTTTCGTGACGACGCCTTCGCCTGACGAGAGCGGTCTTTTCGGCGGCGGTGGCGGCCTTCCCGCCATGCAGCGCATCGATCCCGATCCGCAGGCATACGAGCTCGGAAACGGCGCGATTGTGCAGCTTGCCGAAGGCGAGAAGGTGGAGATTGCCGATCCGAAGCGCCCGAGTGTGGCGTTTGACGGATATGTGCAGGCGGTCTGCCGGCACATCGGCGCGGCGCTCGAGATTCCGTATGAACTGTTGCTGAAACATTTCACGTCTAGCTACTCGGCCAGCCGAGCCGCGCTGCTCGAGGCGTGGAAGATGTTCCGCATGCGAAGGGAATGGCTCGTCAGTTCGTTTTGTCAGCCGGTTTACGAAGAGTGGCTGGCGGAGGCGGTCAGCAAGGGACGCATTAATGCACCAGGCTTCTTTGCCGATCCTGCAATTCGCGCGGCTTGGTCAGGCGCTGAATGGCACGGCGATGCACAGGGTCAGCTCGATCCCCTGAAAGAAGCGAATGCCGCTGTCATTCGTGTACAGAACGGCTTCTCGACGATCAGTCGTGAGGCGGCTGAGATGACAGGCATGCGGATGGATTCAATTGTGCGGACGCGCGCACGAGAGGAAGCGCTTTTGAAGTCCGCAGGGTTGAGTGCAGCGGGCGGCACACTTCCGGTGGAAGAGGAGAAGGAGGAAAAGAATGAATAAGTTTTGGAACGTAAAGAGCGACGATACGAGCAAGGTCGCAAAACTCGACCTGTTCGGGTATGTCGGCGGCTCTAAGGATGATCCGTGGGGGAAAGGCTTCAACGAAGCTGAGTTTCTTGAGGATTTCCGTCGCATCCCGGAGGCTGCGGATCTTGAGATTTCGATCAACAGCTTTGGCGGCGCGGTGTACACGGGCTTGTCGATCTATTCGCTTCTCAAGGCGCACAAGGGCTCGATCACCTTCCGCATCGATGGCGCGGCCATGAGCGCGGCCACGATCATCACGAGCGTGCCGAACGCGAAGGTCATCATGCCAAAGGGTTCGATGATGATGATCCACAAGGTCAGCTCCGGTGTCTGGGGCGACACGGACGACATGCGAAAGATGGCGGACGACATGGAGAAGCTTGAAGACAACATCGTCGTCATCTATGCCGAGAAGTCCGGGCGCTCGGTCGAAGAGATTAAAGAAAAGATGAACGCGACGACTTACTTCAACGCTGAAGAGGCAGTGGCGTTCGGCTTGGCTGATGAGGTCGACGAAACGGTTAAGGTGCACAACTCTGCCGTCGGCGGCTTCGTCAACATGAACGGCCTGAAGGTTGAAGCGAAGTATTTCAGCGGCATGCCTCAGGCTTTTTTCGAAGCGGAAACGCCTAAGGCGGCCGCAGTCAATAAGGAGGTCCGTATGGATCTTGAAACTTTGAAGGCGGACTACCCCGACCTAGTCGAGGCGATCCGCAAGGAAGCACGTGATGAAGGCGCAAAGGCCGAGCGTAGTCGAATGAAGGACATTGAAGACTGTGCCCTTCCCGGCTACGAGCAGCTTGTCGCTGAAGCCAAGTACGGCGAAAAGACGATGACGGGGGCGGAGTTGGCCGTCGCAATCGTCAAGGCCGAAAAGGCAACCGGCAAGCGTCGAATCACGGACACGGCGGAAGACGCCGATTGCCTGAACGGCATTACTGAAGATGCAGGAAACCTTCACGGTGTCGATCTTCCGGGCGAAGTCAATCAGGAGGCGCTTGATCGAATCATCGCCGCTGGTGCTCGCGGTTTCGAAAAGAAGTAAGGAGAGTTTTTATGCTCGCACAGGAAAAGTACACGACGACGGCAGACAACCTTTTTGCCGCGTCTCAGATGATGCCGGTAGTCGCCGATGCGATGACGGTGAAGGCTTCGCAGGGTGCTCTCAAGCGTGGTGCCCTTCTCGATGCGACGGGTACGCTCTGCACGGTCGATGCCGGCAAGACCACGATTTCCGAGGTCTATGCCGTTCTCGCTGAGGACGTTGATACGACGGATGGCGCTGTTGAGGCCGCCGTTTATCTCACCGGTGAATTCAACGAAAACGCTCTCAGCTTCAAGCCTGACAACGATGCCCTCGTGAGCGATTTCAAGGCTTCCGCTCGCAAGGTCTGCATCTTCTTCAAGCCGGCCATCTAAGGAGAAATACGCTATGGATATGTTTACTACCCGCACCATGTTGGGCATGATCGAGGCCGGTAAGAAGTCGAATCACACTTGGCTTCGCGATCGCTACTTCGCTTATCGCCCGACGTTCAACACGCAGAAGATTGATTTCGACATCGTTGGCATGGGCGGCCGCAAGATCGCTCCGTTCGTCAACCCGAAGGTCGGCGGCATCGTGCTCGAGCGCGAAGGCTATGCGACGTACAGCTTCGAAGCGCCGGAACTCTCTCCGATGCGCGTCACGACTGCTGAAGACATGCTCAAGCGCCTTCCGGGCGAGACTATCTACTCCGGCAAGTCTCCGAGCGAACGTGCTGCCGAAATTCTCGGCCGCGATCTTTCTGAGCTCGACGACATCATCACGCGTCGCGAAGAAGCCATGTGCGCCGAAGCGCTCTTCACCGGTAAGGTGACTGTAAAGGGCGAGGGCTACGACGAAGTGATCGACTTCTGGGGCAGCATCGGTGAAGGCGAAAAGCCGACGACGACTCTCACGAAGAAGTGGGACGCCACTGATGTAACGGCAAAGGACATTCTTGCCGACCTTCGCACAATCAAGCGCACGATGGTCAAGAACGGCGGCTTTACGCCTCGGGAAATGATCCTCGGATCCAAGGCATACGACGTCGTGATGGAAAAGCTTATTGCCGACCAGGTGCTCGACAATCGTCGTGTCGATCTTGGCTTCGTCAAGCCTCAGGAGTTGCCGAACGGCGTGTCTTACATGGGTCACCTGAATGAGGTTGATCTGGACATTTACTCTTACGACGAGTGGTACATCGACGAAGCCGGCAAGGAGCACCCGATGGTGCCCGAAAAGGCCTGCCTGCTCGCGTCTCCGAACACGAAGACGATGCTCGCTTACGGCGTTGTCGCGCTTGCCGGCGACGAGCAGGTGCGTTTCTACGAAGGTGCTCGCGTGCCTGATTCTTGGGTTCAGCGAGCCAACCCCTCCGGTCGAGTGGTTCAGATCAAGAGCCGTCCGCTCCCTGTCATTCAGCAGGTCAACGGCTTCCACCTGATCAACTGCCTGTCCTAGTCCTAACAAACGGTGAGGGAGGTGGTTCGCCATCTCCCTCTTGGAGGGAAAGATGCAAATCGAAATTCTTCAGAGCGTTTTGTACGAGCGCACGCGATACGCCACCGGCGAGATCGTTGACGCAGACGATGCGATGGCCGATGCACTTTTTGGTGCTGGCCTTGCCCGCGCCTGCGGTGTTGTCGAAACAGCTAAGCCAACTCCGCCGTCGGTCAAGCAGAAGAAGGCTGCTGCCACAAGGAAGCCCAAGCGCTCCGGCATTGATGCGGCCTTCGCCGACATGTCGGAGGTGTCCGATGGCGATTGACTACAAGAAGCAGTTCAAGGCAGACGTCTCAAAGACGTTTCTTGATCCGCGCATCTTCGCGGAGTGGCACGAGATACAAGGTCGTCGCATTGTCGCCTTGCTTGATGTGATTCAGACGCAGGATGACGACGGCTACCGAATCGGCGTATTCGTCAACAGGCTGAAGGTGTATGTACGAACTGAAGACATGGACCCTGCTCCTGTCGAAGACGAGCTGATCGTCATTGACGGCCACGAGTATTACGTTCGGTCTGTTTCTGATGAAGACGGCGTACTTGTGATGCTTTGTCAGAAGGTGAGCCAATGAGCGTCTTGATTTCTTTGGACGGCAGCAGCGGCACAGCGCTGAATGACGCGAAGGTTTTGCTTCGAAACGTCGAGGGTGGATTGGAGAAGGCGGTAATGCGCTCGATCAATCGGTCTTTGACTTCAGGAAAGACTGCGTTGACGAAAGGCATTCGCAAGACCTACACGGTCAATCGCGAAGCCCTCAGCGACGCAATCAGCGTAACCCGTGCCTCAATGAGCCGCCTTGAGGGTAGCGTCAACGCGAAGGGTAAACCGCTGTCCGCTCGGCATTTTGCGCACGATCCGGAAGGAAAGAGCACGACAGGTGCCGATCGGAAGAAGATTCGTGTTGCGATCTACAAAGGTCGTGGTGGCGCTTTCAAGACTGGTTTTGCCTGGGATGGTGGATGGGGCACCGGGAAGCATGCGATCTACATGCGAACAGGCGAGAAGATCCACGCGTCAAAGGGACGTCATTCGGGCAAGAAGTACAAGGTCGATAAGGTCCAGAAGGTTTCCGGTCCGTCGGTCCCCCAGATGGGCGGAAACGAGGGCGTCAGTGAAAGCGTTCAGAAGCGCGTTCAGGAGATTTTCGAGAAGCGTTTGACTCACGAGACTGAGTTTCTGCTCAAAAAATAGGAGGCCTGAATGGTCGAAAACGAGCTTTGCAGAGCTCTTCGAGGTTTGATCGGTGAGGCGGTAAAAGATCTGCTTTTGCCGACCGAGTCGAAGGAGCTGAGAGAGCCGAAGGTAGTCAACAACTACCTGCCGCCGAAGCGCGCAGGCAAATCAGATGACTTTCCGTTCGTGTTGGTCCGTGCCGAGAACGGCTCCAGCAATCAGGACATCACGTCCGTGACGGTTGTCGTTGTTGTCGGCGCGTACTGCCCTAACGGCGTCGATTCGGCGCGTGAAGGTCATGAGCACTGCCTCAACGTGATGGAGCGCATCCGTCTGAAGCTGATGAGCCTTCCCGGTCTGATTCTCGACGAGCGCTATCAGCTTAGAGGCGATGTGACTTGGTCGCTTCCTGCCGAGCAGCCTTTCCCTTACTACCAGTTGGACATGGAGACTCATTGGACGTTCCGCTCGCCCGTACAGGTAAGCGGCGTGGAGGGCTATTGATGGCTAGAAAAACGAAGGTGCAGATCCCGATGATTTACGTCGGTCCAGACCTGCCCGGTGGTGTGCTGAAGCGATACACGGTTTTTCGCGGAGGCTATCCGCCGCATATTCAGGAACTCAGAGATAAGAGCCCGTCGCTGTGCGGGCTTTTTGTTTGTCTGGGCGAGTTGGCCGCTGCGCGTCAACGCGTTCAGAAGCAGGGTGACCTGATGAATACACTTTCCAAGCAAATTTTGAAGGAGATCTGACGATGGCCTATAAGCATGGTGTTATCGTTTCTGAAGTGCCGACTACGGTGCTTCCTCCGGTCGAGGTGTCCGCGGCCATCCCGATCGTTTTTGGCACGGCTCCTGTCAACATGACGGATCCGACCTGCGTGAATAAGCCGGTTCTGGCGTATTCCTACGACGAAGCTGTGGTCGCACTCGGTTATGTTCCGCCGGCTGAGCAGGGGGGCGTCAAGAAGCACGCTTTCACGCTCTGCGAAGCGATCAAGTCGCAGTTTGCGCTTTTTGCCGTCTCGCCGATCATTCTTGTGAATGTGCTCGATCCGAAGACGCATAAGACCGCAGCTACGACGCAGACCGTTACGCTTGACGCTAAGACCGGGCAGGCTGTGGTCGCTGAAGCGGGCATTCTCCCCGACTCTGTGACGATTACTCCGTCGAGCGCTTCTGCTTACGTCAAGGATACGGACTATGTCTTGTCTTTCGACGGCGACGGCAACCTTGTCGTAGCTTCTCTTACCGAGCCTGGCGGCACCTTCAAGTGCACGACCGGAGAGGCTCTTACCTTCGCCGCGCAGAAGCTTGATCCTACCGCCGTTAAAGAAGACGCGATTGTCGGCGGTGTTGACGTCTCCGGCAACAAGAGCGGCCTCGAGCTTGTCGACGAGTGCTTCCCGCGCTTTGGCATTGTGCCGGGCACGATTGTTGCGCCGGGGTTCTCCAGCAAGCCCGAGGTGGCAGCCGTGATGGCCGCCAAGGCAACGAGCATCAACGACTACTTCCGTGCCATCTGTCTGGTCGACATTCCGACCGACAAGGTTAAGGCTTACACGGATGTGGCGAAGTGGAAGACCGACAACAATATCACCGATCGCATGCAGGTCGCTTGTTGGCCCATGGTCTCTCTCGACGGAACGGTCTACAACATGAGTTCTCAGCTCATGGCGCTTCTCGCAAAGGTTGACGCTGAAAACGACGATACGCCGTATGTTTCTCCGTCCAACAAGGGCTTCAAGATGACCGCGGCTGTTCTCGAAGACGGCACGGAAGTTTGGCTCGGCCCGGACAACGGCGAATACCTGAACGGTCAGGGCGTGGTGACCGCTCTCAACTTCATGGGCGGTTGGAAGTGCTGGGGCAACCGAACCGCGGCCTATCCTGCGACGACGGACGTGAAGGACTCCTTCATCTGCATCCGTCGAATGTTCAACTGGATTGGCAATACGCTGACGCAGACCTTCTGGCAGAAGCTTGATGCACCTGCCAACCGTCGACTGATCGACACGGTCATCCTGTCCGCGAATGTCTGGCTCAACGGCCTTGCCGCGCGTCAGTACATCCTCGGTGGCCGAGTCGAGTTCCTCGAGTCAGAGAACCCGGTTACGAGCATGATGGACGGGAAGTTCTGCTTCCACGTCTATGTGACGCCGCCGTCTCCGGCACGTGAAATTGACTTCGTGCTCGAGTACGACGTGAACAACCTGACCACGCTTTACAACTAATGAGGTGAAATATGGCTGGAACGAATAATGTGCCTGAGCGCCTCGTCGCCTTCCGCGTGTACAGCGAAGGAAACGACTGCCTCGGGACTGCTACCGTGACGCTGCCGAACGTTGAACCGATGACTGATACGGTTAGCGGCGCGGGCATTGCCGGCGAGATCGAGACGCCGATCATGGGGCATTTCGGCTCTATGACGGTCTCCCTTCAGTGGCGAACGATTGAGCCGAATGCTGTGAAGCTTGCGGCGTTCAAGTCTCATACGCTTGACATCCGCGGCTCGCAGCAGGTCTACGAAGCTGCGAGCGGCAAGTACAAGACCGTGCCTGCTCGACTTGCGCTCAAGGCTCTGCCGAAGTCGATCAACCTCGGCTCCTTTGAGACGGGCTCGACGACCGACAGCGAAACAGAACTTGAGGTCTCCTATCTCAATCTCTACCTTGACGGGAAGAGCGTTATGGAGATCGACAAGTTCAACTATGTCTGCAAGATCGGCGACGAGGACATGCTCGAAACTGTCCGCAAGGATCTTGGCCTCGCGTAATTAAGCACTGCCGGGAGGGGTCGCTCTTCCGGCTTTTTTCTTTAAGGGTTTGATATGAAGATCGCTTTGACTAAGCCGTACAACTTCGAGGGCAAGGAGTACACCGAGCTCGAGATTGATTTCGAAAGCCTGACGGGTCGCCAGGTGTCCCAGGCGAAGCGGGAATTTATTCGCTCCGGCAATTTTGCAGGCGGCAACATCATGCAGGCCGACATGGACTTCTGCGTCTATCTGGCGGCCAAGGCCATTGATCAGCCGATTGAGTTTATGGAAGGCCTGCCCGCCAAGGACTACCTAACGGTTTCTACACTGGCCGCAGGTTTTTTGCTCGTATAGGCCTCAGGGGAAACTTTGACCCTGAGGAGCGGCTGATGCAGGTCTGCTTGCGCATGCGGTCGTATACGGGCGGATCGGTGCTCGATTGGATGGCGCTGCCTTTGGTTGAGCTGGGGGCGTGGAACCGCGCTGTCCAGAAAGATCAGGAAGAGCAGGATAGGCGAAAGCGGTAAATGGCGATAGAATGAAAAAGGCGATACTCCCTTTCTTAATAGCGTTATGAAGAATAAAGACACGAACCTGGATAAAGTGCAAAGTGTTGAGTTCAGCACCGAAGAAAAAATTCAGACTGCTATTGATTTCGCGCCTCGATTTTTTTTGGTCTGCGCGGTTTCGTACGTAGTCCAATACGTCAAACTTACTCTGCTGACGATGAAGTTGGCGTTGGTCATCATTCCGCTTTTTTTGCTCGTTGGCTGGATGTTTGGATTTACTTGGTGATCCCGCAAGCAACGGAGCCGTTGCAGGATGCCCGTCGTTTTATCGGCGGGCTTATTTTTTTGGTGGAGGTGAAAAATGGCTGGTGTTGAGCATAGCTTAACTTTTCAGATCGCCGGTAAATTGGCCTCAAGCTTGCCACAGGCCTTCAGCTCTGCCGGTGGACTAGTCGGGGGGCTTTCGTCGAAGCTGTCCGAGCTCAAGGCCGAGGCGTCTCAGGTGGGCGCGTTGGTCAATCACCGCAAGGCGGTGTTGAAGGCGTCCGCGGCGTATCGACAGGCGAAGGCGAAGTTGGACGATCTCGAGTCTGAGATGTCTCGTGTTGGCGTGCCGACTAAGAAGATGACGGTCGCCCACCAGAAGGCGAAGGATGCAGTTGAGCGCTGCTCGGTAAAGCTTGAGGCGGAGAAGCGAAAACTCGATCGCATTCCCGGTGCGGCTACATCTGCAGAGTCGAGCATCGTCACGCTGAAGAAGCGACAAAAAGAACTTGGCGACCAGATCGACGTGACGAAGCGTAAGATCGACGCAAACGCTAAGGGGCTAGAGCACTTTGCCAAAGCAGGTGCTGGCGTGATGGCGGCGAAGGTAGGCTTCGGACGTGCGGCGTCTGCTGTTTCGAATACCGCAAACACGATTAGATCTGTAATGGAAGGTCCAGTGCAGGCATCCATGAAGATGGAAGATGCGATGGCCGACTTGGCCAAAGTGTCCGATTTCACGCCTGAAGGACTTGAGCGGATGAAGCGTGATCTTGAGCGAATGAGCTTGAAGATCCCGATGAGCGCCGACGGCCTTGCGCAGATTGCGGCTGCTGCGGCCGGTGCCGGCGTTGCGCAGAAGGATTTGCTCGGCTTCACGGAGCAGGCCGCAAAGATGGCTGTTGCGTTCGACATGACCGCAGAGCAGGCAGGCACGATGATGTCGAAGTGGCAAAGCGGTATGAAGCTGAGCGTCCAGGAGACGTACGCTCTCGCTGATGCGGTGAACGGGTTGAGTAATAACAATGCCGCTCTGGCAAGTCAGATCGGTGATGCTATTCAGCGTTATGGTGCTTTGGGTAAAGTCGCGGGCTTGTCTGAAAAGCAAACGGCGGCGTTGGCGACTTCGTTGATCGCCTCCGGAGCGTCTAGCGAAACCGCGGCTACCGGCATGAAGGCATTCATGGGCACTTTGGCAAAGGGTGCACAGTTGTCCGAACAACAGCAGGCGGCGTTTGCGAATATTGGCATTGGTGATGTCAAACAGCTTCAGAAGGACCTTCAGAAAGACGCTCCCGGGGCTATTCTCAAGGTTTTGGAAGGGCTGAAGAAGAACATTCCAGAAGAAAAGCGCACGATGTATCTCAACGTGCTGTTCGGTGAAACAGGCAGCGAGGCCATTGGACCGCTTCTGCAGAACGTTGAGGCGCTGAAGAATAATTTTGATCTCGTAACTGACGAAACAAAAACGGCTGGTTCGATGGAGAAAGAGTTTGCGGCAAGAGCAGCTACGACATCGAATTCGTTACAGCTGTTGAAGAACTCAGCGGAACATGTGGCGCGAGCTTTTGGTGATCAGTTCTTGGGACCGATCCGTGAGGGCGCGCTAGAGTTAGGGTCGTTTGCGGAGGAGGTCGCTTCAGCTGTTAAAGAGCATTCAGGCCTCATAAAAGCCGGGCTTAAAGCTGTTGTGGTTTACGGCGCACTTTCGGCAACCGTCGGGGTGGTAGGCGGCGTTCTCGGGGCAGCCACGGCGGCCATGAGCGCATGGCGCGGAATATGCGCGTTCAGCACAACAGCGATGAAGCTGACAACGGCGGTAGGCCGAGGGCTTGCGGTGACGGGGCGTCTCTTAGGAGGTGCCTTTTCTTTTGCCGGGAAAGCGCTTACGGGCATTGCTTGGGGTGCAAGCCGTGCAGCCATGATCGCGTGGAAGATCGCTTGCGTTTCTGCGGGCGTTGCGGCCGAGGCAACGGCTGTGCTGGTGAAGGGTTTGGGTTTTGCGATCCAGGCCGCATTCACCAGTCCTGTCGGTCTAGCCGTGATGGCTCTAGCCGGGCTTGTTGCAGGCGGCATTGCGCTCTACAAGAATTTTGACGAAGTCAAGCTGAAGGTTAACGAGTTGTGGGCGGCGTTCTCAACGAAGTTCCCCGGCATTGCAGGCTTCGTGACCACATCGATTGATTACGTTCAGTCGAAGGTCGAGGCGGTAAAGAGCTACTTCTCGAATCTGACAAGCTGGATTGGTAGCACGTTCTTCGGAACTTGGGGCGATGCTTGGTCAAAGGTTAGCGCTAAGTTTGGCGAGATCTTCGGCGGCCTTGGCGGGCTGATCAAGGCACCGCTCAACGGCGTCATCGGCATGGTGAACGGCGCTCTGTCGAAGCTGAACGCTCTCAACATCGAGTTGCCGGCGATGCTCGGCGGTGGCACCATCGGATTCAACATTCCTGAGATTCCGAGGCTGGCAGAAGGCGGCGTGGTCAGTTCTCCGACGCTTGCCATGATCGGAGAAGGCAGTGAGCCTGAAGCCGTAATGCCGCTTTCGACACTGCCGGCGATCGGTGGCGCGGCCAACAATCAGCCGTCGGTCTTTAACTACTCGCCTGTTATCAACGTCACCGGAGGCGCAGATGCCTACGATGCCGTCAAGAAGGCTACAGGTGAAAGCATGCGCGAGTTTGAGCGAAAGTTCGAGCGCATGGAGGCCGATCGTCGTCGGCTTGCCCTTGCATGAGGAGAGCATAAATGACTACGTACGTAACGACGTCCATGGACACGTGGGACATCATCTCAAAGAAGGTCTACGGCGATGAGCACTTCATCGATGCGCTGATCGCGGCCAACCTCGAGCACCGCAAGGTTGTGTTCTTCTCTGCAGGCGTTGAACTAAATGTTCCTGTTGTCGAAGATTCGAAGTTGGCAGAGCCTAATCTGCCGTCGTGGAAGAGAGGGAGAGGCAATGACTGACCCGCGAATCACAAAGCTGACGCTTCTCTTTACGGATGAGAAGACCGACGCGACTGAGGAGGTTGTGCCCGATCTTCTCTCGTTTACGTACAGCGACAAGGAGGCCGACCAGGCGGATGAAATCTCGCTGACGCTTAAGGACGAGACGGGCAAATGGGCGGGGTCATGGCGACCGGATGCAGGTGAGACGATCAGAGCCTACATCCAGAGCATTGGCGTATCTAAGCAAAAGCTTTTCTGCGGAAAGTTCTACGTCGACTCCATGCGCGCGAGCGGTTCGCCACGGATCTGTGAGATTCTCGCCGTGTCTGTGCCGCTCAAAGCGCCAATTCGTCGCAGGCTGGTGAGTAAGGCTTGGGAGAAGTACACGCTCAAGCGTATTGCTTCCGAGATCGCGAAAAAGGCCGAGATCTCACTGATCTTCGAAACAGAGGAGGATCCAGAGTACGATCGACTCGACCAAAAGGACGAAAGCGATCTGGCTTTTTTGACGCGTTTGTGCCGAGATGCGGGCTTCTCGCTCAAGGTGACGGACGACACGATCGTGATCTTCGACCAGACGCGATTCGAGAAGATGGATCCGATTTGCACGCTCGAGCTCGGGAAGGCCGACATACTTTCATGGGACTTTCAGAATGAGCAGTCGGAGACATACAAGAGCTGCGTTGTGTCGTGGCGCGACATCAAGAAGAAGATTCGCAAGTCAGCCGGCGGCTACAACATCGATCTCGAAAAGCCGAGCACCAATCCGCCGGCCAAGTACAACATCGATCTGGAGAAGATCGACAGCTCAAACGCGAGGAAGAATCCTGCTGTCAACACGTACGTCTACATTGATCCGGATGCCGACGACAACGGGCAGGAGTACAAGCTGAAGAAGCGCGTGACCTCGAGGGCGGAAGCTGAGAGGCTTGCCAAGGCGACGCTTCGAAAGTTGAACTTGCGAAAGCTTACTGGCTCGATGACGCTGGTCGGCGATACGCGTCTCGTCGCGGGTGTTGTCGTAGAGGTCAGGGGCTTCGGAAGTTTTGACGGGCGGTTCTTCGTCGAGTCCGCAACGCATAGCGTATCGGGCTCCGGCTACACGACGTCGATCAACGTCCGTCGCGTGAACAACAAATACTGAGGTTAACCGTCAATAACCCCCGCCTAAAGGCGGAGGCTTGAAAGAGCCTTTATTGACTAGTCTCAGCAAACCTCCTCGGGGAGGCGAGCTACGTTGGTT
>ENA-UALB01000117-UALB01000117.1-human-gut-metagenome-genome-assembly--contig:-NODE-117-length-21495-cov-4.896409_pt1 | contig 21495 bp, 21 predicted proteins | sample MGYA00243695_ERZ654458 | MGnify/ENA primary metagenome ERZ654458 (study PRJEB26926, sample SAMN06164669) | human gut metagenome | biome: ENVO:00009003; feature: ENVO:2100002; material: ENVO:00002003...
TAGCTCCGTCTCGTGGGCTCGGAGATGTGTATAAGAGACAGGATATATTTGATCATCCTGCACATCCATATACCATTGGTTTGCTGAATTCCATACCAAGGATTGGAAGTGGGCAAAAGGGACACCTATATACGATTGAAGGGGCTGTTCCGGGGCTGGATGAAATGCCCAAGGGATGTCGCTTCTGTACCAGATGTCAGTATGCGGATACTAGGTGCATGGAGGAAGATCCTGGGATGAGATCAGTAAACGGACATATGGTCAGATGCTTTCGGTATGGAAAGGAGGGGAGTATATGACAGATGCGCCATTGCTTGAAATCCGCAATGTGAAAAAATATTATCCTGTTCAAAAAGGCAGGAATGGGACAGCTCTCGCTGTGAAAGCAGTAGATCAGGTTAGTATGACGGTAAATCACGGGGAGATCCTGGGGCTGGTTGGGGAGTCTGGATGTGGAAAATCAACACTGGGGAAAACGATCCTGAGACTTCATGATATTACAGATGGGGAGATTTTGTTTCAGGGGCAGGATATTACGCATTTAACAGAAAAACAAATGCGTCCCCTGCGAGAAAAAATTCAGATCATATTTCAGGATCCATATGCTTGCCTGAATCCCAAGAAAAAGGTAATTCAGTCCGTGATGACGCCGTTGAATGTATCAGGAAAATATACAAAAGAAGAGAAATTGAAAAAGGTGAAGGATATCTTAAATGAGGTGGGGCTGAGTGAGAAGTTTTTGGACAAATATCCCCACGAGATGTCAGGGGGACAGCGGCAGCGAGTTGTGATTGCCAGAGCATTGATCAACGACCCTGAGTTAGTGATCTGCGATGAGCCTGTATCAGCATTGGATGTTTCAGTTCGTTCCCAGGTTCTGAATCTTTTAAAGGATCTGCAGAAGGAGAGAAAACTCACATACATTTTTATCTCCCACGATCTGAGCGTAGTGGAATATCTCTGCGACAGAGTAGCAGTTATGTACCTTGGAAGAATCGTGGAGCTTGCCTGCAAAAAAGATCTGTACAAAAGGCCTCTTCATCCCTATACAAAGGCTCTGATTTCGGCAATCCCTGTGCCGGATCTGCATACGAAAAAAGAGGAGATAATTCTGCAGGGAGAGGTTCCAAGTCCATTGAACCCTCCAAAGGGCTGTTTATTCAGTACGCGCTGTGCATATGCACAGCAGAGATGTAAAAACGAAGTTCCCAAGCTTATATCGCCAGCAGAGCCGGATGGAACAGAAAGAAGTGTTTGCTGTTTTTTGTATGAACAACCAAAATAAGGGGGAGAGCCTTTATGAAAAAAATTATTCTTGTGACAGGTTTGCTAGGGACGAACAGCCGCGGTGTACCATCTTTTATAGTAAATACATCTTATATGAATGCGATTGCTGATGCCGGAGGAATACCTGTTATGATGGGGAGCACAGTTCTGGCATCTGAATATGCAGATTTGGCAGATGGACTGCTTCTTACAGGCGGTGAGAGCGTACATCCAGCCCGGTTTGGGGAAACGTTTCATCATCTGGCGGATCAGGATACAGACGTGGCTCATAATCTTAAGGCAGGCTGTAATGCAGCGCGTGATGAGATGGAGTTTGCTGTATTTCAGGAATTTTACAGACGAAAGAAACCGATTATGGGTATTTGCCGAGGGCATCAGTTGGTGAATGCTGCTCTAGGCGGCCATAATATGCTGAACTTCCCAAGAAAACATCCATTTGAACATTCTGAAGGTATTCAGCATGAAATTGAGGCTTGTGACGGTTCTATTCTGCAGAAACTTTATGGGAATAGATTTATGGTCAATAGTTTTCATAGAGATTGTGCAGACCGTGCAGGCTCAGAGGTAAATGTGACTGCCAGGGCTTTGGATGGGACAATTGAAGCGATTGAACATAAAACGCTTCCTATTTTCAGCGTCCAGTTTCATCCAGAACGAATGCGGGGAGACGCTCCCAATCCGACCTTTGGCCCTGACGGAACGCGGTTGTTTGAATATTTTATAAAACTTTGCTGACAAAATATTATGTCAGTATATTCAGGAGGTAAAAAATGTCTAAAGCAGTAAAAGAAATTGTGTCTGAGATTAAGGAAACAATGAATTTGCGCGGCGGTTTAAAACAGGTGTATTTTGTAGCCTGCGGCGGCTCAAAGGCGGCTATTTTTCCGGGACTCTATCTATTACAGAGCGAAGCTAAATCATTTGGTGCAACTACATATACCAGCAACGAATTTGTTCATGCTGCTCCCAAAGAACTGGATGAGCAGTGTATTGCGGTGATTTGCTCCTTAAAAGCAACACCAGAAACTGTAGAAGCAGTAAAAACAGCTAACAAAGCCGGGGCAATTACCATTGCCATGACGGGAAGTATGGATACGGGCATGGCTAAAGTAGGACAGTATGTAGTGACGTATTCAAATGGTGATGATCAGGTATACAGCAACTCAAATCAGGCAAACGCTCTTCGGATTGGCTTTGAGCTGTTGCACCAGATAGAGGGGTGGGAGAACTATCAGAAAGCGATGGACGCTTATAGATATATAGATGATATTGTGATGGAAGGAAAGAAAAACTGTCTGGCAGAGGCAAAGGAATGGGCTGCTAAAGAAAAGAATGAGCCGGTATTTTACGTACTTGCTTCCGGGCCGAACTATGGAGTGGCATATTCCATGTGCTGTTGCCATTTTATGGAAATGCAGTGGAAACACGCGGTGTGCCTCCATACTGGAGAATATTTTCACGGACCCTTTGAAACGACAGACCAGAACCTTTCAATGATACTAATCATGAGCGAAGGGCGAACAAGAGCACTGGATGAAAGATGTCTTCGCTTTTTAAACACATATGCAAAGAATTTTATTGTAATTGATTTTAAAAAGATCAATAAAGGCAGAATTGATACAGCTGTGGCTGAATTTTTTAATCCGGTTGTTCTTATACCAATTGAACGGTATTATGTGGCACAGATGGCAGAAATCAGGGATCATTCCATGGATGAGAGAAGATATATGTGGAAGGTTGAGTATTGATGAAAAAACGAGTGATTGGAATTGGGGATAATGTCTGCGACAAATACTACCCATCAAAGATTATGTATCCTGGCGGACAGGCAATGAATTTTTCTGTTTATGCAAAAAAAATGGGTGCAGATTCTGCTTATATGGGAGTGTTTGGAACAGATCAGGCGGCAGAATATATCATACATATATTAGATCAGTTTCAGATAGACCGTTCCAGATGCAGGCAGCATAAAGGGGAGAACGGATATGCGAAAGTGCGCTTGGAAGATGGAGAACGGGAGTTTATTATGAGCAACAAAGGCGGAATTATAAATGAACATCCGTTGGAATTAGATGATGAGGATCTGAACTATATCAGGAGTTTTCAGCTGGTGCATACAAGCTGCAACAGTCATTTTGACAGTCAGCTTGCTAAGGTGAAGGCAGCAGAGGTTCCCATTTCCTATGATTTTTCGGGAAGATGGAAACAGGAGTCATATATGGATTCCATTCTCCCCTTTGTTGATTATGGATTTATCTCGTGCGCAGATGCAGCAGAAGATGAAAGTAGAGAACTATGCAAAAGGATGGTTGAAAAGGGGTGTAGGCTGTCAATTGCTACGAGGGGAAAAAAAGGATCCATTGTTTATGACGGCATTCGTTTTTATCATCATATGCAGGAACCAGTTGATGCTGTGGATACATTGGGAGCTGGTGATTCTTTTGCAGCGGCCTTCCTGCTGTCTATGCTCGACACGCAGAACATAGAGACAGCCATGGCGGCAGGAGCAGGATTTGCAGCCAAGACTTGTATGGTAAATGGTGCTTTTGGATATGGAATACCATTTGAGGATTCCAAGTGAAAATGAGGGAAGGGCATACAGGCAAGGTTACACGCTGATATGCCTTTTTTTCTTGCCATTTTCATTTGCGCATATTAAAATAGAAATCAAAACAACAGTATTATATTTTGAATGGGGGATAGACGTTATGCTGAGACAGGACGTTGTTACACCTCTGTACGCACAGCTCATGGAGGAAATCGAAAAGAGTATAGAAAATGGTATTTATAAGCCGGGAGATAAGATAATGACGGAATCGGAGATGGCAAAGGCGTATGGGGTCAGTCTGATTACAGTGCGAAAGGCAGTCGGGTCTCTAATGCAAAAAGGGCTTGTAGTGCGAAAACAGGGAAAAGGGACTTTTGTTACAAAGCCCAAGTTTTCCCGTAATATGAAGAAACTTCAAAGTTTTACTGAAATGTGTGAGCAGATAGGAGTAAAGCCTGGGGCAAAAATGTTGGAAAACAGTTTAATTGAGGCGGATGACAAAATTGCGGAAAGACTGGGAATTGAGGATGGGAGCAAGGTAGTTTATATTTCCAGACTACGTCTGGCTGATAAAGAGCCGGTTCAGATCGAAAAAAGTTATTTTCCTCTTCAATATGCATTCCTTTTGGATGCCAGGTTTGATGACAATTCGCTGTTCGATTATCTGTGGGAAAGAGCGGGGGTTCAGGTACATGGCTCGGAGAAGGTCATTGAGCTGTGTAAGGCAACCACAGAAGAAGCAGTTCTTTTAAGCATAAAAAGAGGAGATCCCCTCCTTCTTGTGAGGAGTACCGCTTATGACGCAGAAGGCGCACCGCTGTATGCAGGGGTTCAGCTGATCAATGGTGATCGTTTTTCTCTGTATGTATATGAAACCGGAGAATAGAAAAGGCATGGTTATACTTTAAAGAGGCTGCAGTTCTAAAGCAACGTAATATGGTTACCGGAAAAGAGACGTTTTTACAGGTTGGATGAGCCCAAAAACGTCTCTATTAACATTATTTTCATCTCTTTCCATCTAATCTCCATCCGCAGCCGTATAAGGAATGCGCTCCAGCGCAATGCGGATGAACTCATGGGTCGCTCTGGACATATAGTGGCCTTTGTGGTAGCCAAGGCCCAGTGTGCCGTGGGCTCTGGAGTAATCCAGGGGGTAGAGATTTAGCCCTGCCTGACGGATCAGCGGGTTTTTGTAGGCATTTGCCTTGTGATACGGGGAGGTAAACATTCGGGGATAGAACGTGATTCCCATTCCCTTAGCGCTGAGAGCCAGGGCAGTTTCAATATTTTCTGTTTCCAGTGCCACCCGCGGCGTCAGCTGGGCGTCTTCAAAGATTTCATCTGCAATGGTGCGGACCCGATTTCCTTTTTTTAAAAGAACAAAGGGGCACTGCTCTAAGAGATGGATATCCGCTCCTGCCTGCAGCTGTGCTTTTAAGATCTCCTCCTGGCCGGGATGTGTTTTCTTAAGGACAGCGTCGGGCACAACCAACAGGATTTCTTCCTGGCAGATGGGTACGGTGGCCACATTCTCTGCGGTAAAGGGCAGAAGGTCGATCATCAGATCGATATCTCCATGAAGCAGATCTCTGGCGAGCTCGCTGGAATTCCCCTCCACCAGGCGCAGTTCAATGCCGGGAAATTCCGACTGGTAGGTGGGGAGAATTTCAGGGAGGATGAAACGGCCCCTGGTGTGGGAGACGCCTATGGAGAGCTGGCCGGTGGAAAAGTCTTTGATATCCGCAATTTCGCGGTAGGTTTCATCCTTTAAATCCAACAGCTGCCTGGCCCGTACTTTGAGCGCCTGGCCCGCATAGGTCAGCGTCAGAGGCGAGGTTCGGTTAAACAGTACCACATCAAATTCCTTTTCCATATTGGAAATATGGTTGCTTAAGGACTGTTGGGAAATATAGAGCCGTTTGGCAGCCCGTGTAAAATTTAATTCTTCTGCAGCAGCAAGAAAGTATTCCAGGTTCAGAAAATTGATCATAACTGTTTTTCACCTCCGGGTATTTTGCCGTCAGGGGATGGAGCTGTCTCTTTCGGATGGGAAAACAGTTCCGGCTGCTCCTTAAGAAGGCGCTCTAAGGAGGGGAGAAAGGCAGCCGCCTTTTTAAGAGAAGTGTTTACCACCAGTTCATCAGGAAAATGAAGGTCGGCCAGGAGCCGGTGAGCCATTTCGTGGTTTCCCACGTCCGCCTCGCAGTGGGCGTCGCTGTTTATGATGATGGAGGTGCCGTAGCGCATACAGGCAGCCAGAACCTGCTCATAGTTTTCCCTGGCGCCCTTCCGGGTGCTCTTTGGCGACAGGGAGCTGCTGTTGACCTCCAGAAGCTTGTGTTCTTTTGCGGCAGCCGCAGCCACGGCGTCCCAGTCGGCAGGCAGGCGCGAGTCGTCGGGATGGCCGATGATGTGGATCAGCGGATGCTTTATAGCGCCCAGATAGGCTTTCGTATAGTCCTCTCTGGTGCCGTGGTTGTCGATACAGGGGGTGTGAAGGCTGGCAATGGCATAATCTGTCTTAAGCAGATAGTGATCCTCCAGATCCACCCGTCCGGTGTAGTCCAGAATATTCAGCTCTGTTCCCATTAACACCGGGACTCCCCGTATGACTCTGGGAAGCACTTTGAAGTTACTGAAATAAAAGGCATGGCAGGAGCCTGGCATGGCGGGTGCGTGCTCAGAACAGCCATAAAGAGAAAGCCCCTTGTCTGCAGCAGCCTGGGCCATTTCATAAAGGGTGTTGTAAGCGTGGCCGCTGGCAATAGTATGTGTATGAAGATCTAAAAGGTCGATCATGAAAATGTCCTCCTGGTTTGTCTTGTATATTCCATACAGCCCGTACAGGGATCCGGTTCTGTCTGCGGGATACATAAAAAGGTTCTTTCTAACTATAACACAGTACATTGCCGGGGGCAAGGGAGAGGGAAGGCGGAAAAAGCGCCGGAATACAGAGTAAAACCCGTCTTGTCTGGGGCTGATATGGATGAATTGTTAAAAAAATTGGCATAATTTTTCATAAAAAGTATAGAAATATCAGGTGGGTTGCTGATATAATGTAGAAAGCTGAATACCCCGGTATCCTGTATCGGCAGAAAGGATACGTCCGGCGGGTCGGGAACAGGAACCCACAGATCCGCGTCGGGTAACAATGCGGAATGAAAAGCGGAAGGCGAGGATAAGAACATGAGCGAAGAAATGAAAAAGGAATTGGAGACGGAAGTAAAAACGGAGGGATCCGTTGAGACTATGGAGGATTATGCGGCTGAACTGGAGTCTTCCTACGCGGTTTTGGATCAGAGAAGAGACCTGCCGGAGGATGACAGCGCAGAGGGTCAGAAGTGGGCGCAGTTTGCTCAGATGATGGAGGATAAGACCGTTATCAAGGTTAAGATCTCCGAGGCTGTAAAGGGCGGTGTGGTTGCATTTGTAGATGAGGTGAGGGCATTTATCCCGGCTTCCCAGCTGTCCGCCGAGTATGTGGAGAAGTTAGAGGACTGGCAGGGCAAGCACGTGGAGGCTGTGATCATCACAGCAGACCCTGAGAAAAAGAGACTGGTGCTGTCCGGCCGCGAGGTGGAGCGGCAGAAGAGGGAGGAGGCCAGAAAGGAACGTCTGGCTCAGTTTAAGCCGGGCGATGTGGCAGAGGGAACCGTAGACAGCTTAAAGGACTACGGCGCTTTTGTGAAGCTGGCAGAGGGAGTAGACGGACTGGTGCATATTTCTCAGATCAGCACCCAGCGCATCAAGCATCCGGGTGCAGTGCTGAAGGAAGGCCAGACCGTAAAGGTTAAGATCCTTTCCATCGCAGACGGAAAGATCAGTCTGAGCATGAAGGCCCTGGCAGAGCAGGAAGCAGACAGAGAGGAACATGAGACCTTTAATTATAAGGAGACCGCTTCAGCTACCACAGGGCTGGGAGATCTGTTAAAGGGACTGAAGCTGTAAGAGAGGAAGGGGTAGGAATGCTCAATATCCTCAAAGCAAATGAGCAGATCGACCAATGGCGTTCTGTGATGTTTCTGTATGATTCAGCCTTAAAAAAGGTCAATACAAAGATAGAGATCCTGAATAATGAGTTCGTCAACCGGTACGATTACAATCCCATTGAACACATTAAATCCAGGCTGAAAACGGCTGACAGTATTGTAAACAAGCTGAAAAAGGACGGGCGAGAGGTTACAATTGAAAATATGCAGGAGTATCTAAGCGATATCGCGGGTATCCGTATTATCTGCTCCTTCACATCGGATATTTATCAGATCGCCCAGATCATTTCCGATCAAAAGGACATCACAGTTCTCCATGTAAAGGACTATATCAAGCATCCCAAGCCCAATGGCTATAAGAGCTACCATATGGTAGTGACGGTGCCGGTATACCTATCCGACGGCGCAGTGGATACTAAGGTAGAGATCCAGATCCGGTCGGTCGCCATGGATTTCTGGGCCAGCCTGGAGCACAAGATTGCTTATAAGTTCGAGGGAAATGCGCCGGAGAACCTTCTTATGGAGTTAAAGGACTGCGCCGATATGATAGATATGCTTGACAGAAAGATGTTTTCGTTAAATGAGGCCATCATAGCCTTTGCGAAAACACACCAGGAAGAATGAAACATTTTCTCAGACAGACAGATGAAGTAATCAAATGGAACCTGCGCCAGCTGGTGGTATTTGTGATCCTATACCGGCTGGCTGCAGGTATATTCTATATTAGGGCGGTAAACGGCCTCTTAAGGTTCTCTCTGTCCATGGCGGGATACAGCTATCTCACCCTGGGCAATCTGGGGGCCTTTCTTTGGCATCCCTTTACCCTTCCCTGCGTAGCCCTGGCTCTCATGGGCGGGATGGTGCTTGTAACCGTGGAGACCGCCGGGCTTGTGACAGCCTTCCAGGCATCGGCCTATTCCCGGAAGATGGATCTTCTGGGAATACTGGGAGGCGCTGCGGTAAATACATGGGATCAGATCAGGCGGCGCAACTGGCAGATTTTTGTGGCTAGCATTGGAAATTATATCCTGATGAACAGCTATCTGCTGGCCCGGTTGCTGACGAAGGTTAAGCCTGTGGATTTTGTGCTGGAGGAAGTTCTTAATCTGCCTGCAGCCAGACTGGGGCTGGTAATCCTTATGACCGTGCTGTCAGCAGCGGCAGTGCCGTCCATGCTTGTATTCTGGGCCTGTATGGTGGAGCAGAAACGCTTCAGGGACGGCCTGAGGCGGAGCACGGAGCTGCTGAAGGGAAGATGGATTAAGGCCGTAGGGGCGCTGGTCTGTGTCAATGTGCTCCTCATGGGGGGCCTGATGCTTCTGTATGGGGCGGCTATGGCCCTTGCGGCGGTGCTGGTGACGCTGTTTGCTGACAGCTATGCCGCTCTGGCGGTGCTGACGGCGGTGTGCGGGAAGGCTGAGATTATCCTGCTTTTTGCGGGGGCTGTATTTGCGGTCATTCTGGATTTCGGCGCTCTGACCGTTCTGTATTACCGTTTTTCCCAAAGCAGGCGGGAACAGGAGGATTCGGCCAAACGATATCCGGTGCGTCGCCGGACGGAAGCTTTCATGCGCATCGTGCCGGGACGGCGGGAGATCATGCGGAGGTGGCTGCTCTTATTTTCCGGCGTACTTGCGGGAACAGCAGCGTTTTTAATTTTTGATATGGCTTACAACGGAATGTCCTCCGACTGGTCCGTCCTGGGACAGACGGAGATCACCGCCCACAGGGGAAGTTCAAAAATGGCTCCGGAGAACACCATGGCGGCGATTTTTAAAGCCATGGATGAAATGGCGGATTACTGCGAGATCGACGTCCAGACCACGGCCGACGATGTGGTTGTTGTCTGCCACGACAGGAATTTAAAGCGGGTAGCCGGGGTAGACCGTCTGCTGACGGATATGACCTTTGAGCAAGCCCGTTCTCTGGATGTGGGAAGTTATTTTGGGGAAGAGTACGCCGGAGAGAAGATTCCGTCGCTGCGGGAGGTTCTGGAGGCCTGCAAGGGACGTATTCGACTGAACATTGAATTAAAGAGTCTGGGAGAAAAAAGCCCCCTTCCGGAGCTGACCGCCGGTCTTATAAAGGAATACGGCATGAAGGACCAGTGCGTGGTTACGTCTGTTTCTCTGGAATATCTAAAGCGGGTCAAGGCGGCGGATCCGGATATCCGTACCGGTTATATCCTTGCAGCGGGATACGGATCCTATTATAAAAATGAATTCATTGATTTTATCAGCATACGGAGCAGCTTTGTAACTCGAAAAATGGTGGAAGCGGCTCATGAGAACGGCAAAGGAGTCCATGTATGGACGGTGGATGACCGGGGAGAGATGAAGCAGATGCGCCTTCTGGGAGTGGATAATATTATTACCGATTATCCTGCAAGGGCCAGAGAGGTGCTGTATGGGGATCCGGGGGCTAAGAACCTGTTGGAGTTCCTGAAAATGGGACTGAAACATGGATAATTTACAAATATTTTGATAATACGCAGGACAGGAGGAAAGAAACGATGAGAGCGGTCGTACAGAGAGTGATGCAGGCAAGCGTGACAGTGGACGGAGAGGTTTTAGGGAAAATTGGAAAAGGACTTTTGATCCTTCTGGGAGCGGAGGACGGAGATACCAGGGAAATTACGGAAAAGCTGGCGGACAAGATCTGCCGCCTGCGCATTTTCGAGGATGAAAATGGAAAGACCAATCTAAGCCTGGCGGATGTAGGGGGAGAGCTCCTTGTTGTCAGTCAGTTTACCCTTTATGCCGACTGCCGCAAGGGCAACCGTCCAAGCTTTGTAAAGGCCGGGGCGCCTCAGATGGCAGAAGCGCTGTATGAGCATTTTCTGGCCAGATGCCAAGAGCAGGCGGATGTGGTGGAAAGGGGAAGGTTCGGCGCGGATATGAAGGTGGAGCTTTTAAACGACGGCCCCTTTACTCTGATGCTTGACAGCGCCCAGCTGTTTCAATAGGAGTCAGTTCAATAGGGGGCAGGTGCGTTTTGGGCGTGTATATCAGAACTGAAAGAGGAAAGGAACGTATCATGGAGCTTGTATTATACTACGGGGCAGAGGATCCCGAAATGAAAAAGAATGTAATGATGATGAAAAGCGTTCTGGTGCGCATGGGCGTACGGATCCGCAATGTAAGGCCGGATCAGGTGATGGAAACCGTAGGATATCTGGCTGGTATGCCCGGCTTTGAGGAGCAGGAAGAAAGACAGGAGCCGTTTCCGGTGATCCCGGAGCAGATGCTGGTAATGAAAGGGTTTTCAGGCAGCAGGATCGATACCCTGTTATATCAGTTAAGAAGAGCCGGAGTTCCTAAGATTGCATTAAAGGCCATTGTGACAGAGCATAACTGTGGGTGGAGCTTTTATAAGCTGTATGAGGAGTTGTGCCAGGAGCATCGGATGATGACCGGGCAGGAGACAGACCCCTCGCGGCAGCAGACCAAGGGCGACGCCAGGGATGGCGGATTATGACAGATCCGGTAAGAGAGCGTCAGCTGCAGGAACTGGATACGGTTGGGATCTGTACCAGGATCTTTTACCAGGCCAGAAGCGAGCTGTACGTCAATATGCATTTCCTGGATATTCCTCTCAGCAGCCTGGGGTTTGAGGCGGACTGGGGAAGAAATGGCCTGGCAGTGGACGGTGCGGTTATATTTTACGGGCCGGATGCCCTGTTAGAGCTTTACCGAAAGGGGAGGACGGTGGTAAACCGCGCCTATCTGCACATAGTATTTCACTGCCTGTTCTGCCATATGTATACGAGAAAGGGACGGGATAAGACATTATGGGATCTGTCCTGCGATATTGCCATGGAGGCGCTGATCGACGGCCTGTACCAGAAATGCGTTCATGTGCCCCAGAGCCCTCTGCGCCGGGAGACGTATCTGAGATTAAAACGGTATATGGAAGAAGGGAAACATACATCCGGCGGTTCGGGATCCGTCCTTACAGCCGAGCGCATCTTCCGGGCGCTGGCGCATATGGAGCTGCCGGCCCGCCGTTTGGACCAGCTGCGGGCGGAATTTAAGGTGGACGACCATGATCTCTGGGAACAGGAGGAGGATCCGCGTCAGGCTGTTACCAGGCAGAACCAGTGGAACGATAACCGGGAGAAAATGCAGACCCAGATGGAGACCATGGGCTCCAAAGATGAATCAAGAGGGGATGAAGGCCTTAAGGATATGCTGCGGGTAGAGAACAGAGAACGGTATGATTACCGTCAGTTTCTCCGGCGTTTTTCCGTACTAAAAGAGGAGATTGAGGTGGATCCTGATTCCTTCGATCCTATATTTTACACATATGGAATGTCTCTTTACGGAAATATGCCTCTTATGGAGCCGCTGGAATCCAGGGAGGTTTTCCGGATTGAAGATTTTGTCATTGTCATTGACACCAGTATGTCCTGCTCCGGAGAGCTGGTGCGCCGGTTTTTAGAAGAGACGTATGATGTGCTTTCTGAGTCAGAGACCTATTTTCGTAAGATACGAATCCACATTTTACAGTGCGATGATAGGGTACAGGCAGATGTGGTCATAGAGAGTGCAGAGGATTTAAAGGCCTATATGAACCGGTTTCAGGTCACGGGCTTTGGAGGGACGGATTTTCGGCCGGCCTTTGAATATGTAAATGAGCTTCGGGCAAAGGGGGAGACAGACCGGCTGCGGGGGCTGATCTATTTTACCGATGGAAAAGGCATTTATCCGGTTCAGGCTCCGCCCTATGACACGGCCTTTGTATTTATCGAGGATATGTTTTCCGATGCGTCCGTGCCGGCCTGGGCCATGAAAATAGTGCTGGAGGAGGAACAGCTTATGGAGATTCCGGGGGTATTTTCAGACAGAAAGAAGGACGAAGAGTGAATATTAAGCGCGCCAAGGAAGAGATAAAGGATACCATTGCGGCCTACCTTTTAAAGGATGACTGCGGAGAATATATGATCCCCTCCATCCGGCAGAGACCGGTGCTTTTGATCGGGCCGCCGGGAGTGGGAAAGACACAGATCATGGAGCAGATTGCCAGGGAATGTGAGCTGGGCCTGGTGGCCTATACCATTACTCATCATACAAGACAGAGCGCCGTGGGTCTGCCGTTTATTGAACATAAGGTCTATGGAGGGAAGGAATATGCGGTAACAGAGTATACCATGAGCGAGATCGTGGCGTCGGTTTACGACCGGATCCGGGATACGGGGCTTAAAGAGGGGATTCTGTTTATCGATGAGATCAACTGTGTGTCCGAGACCCTGGCTCCCGCCATGCTGCAGTTTCTGCAGTGCAAGACCTTCGGCAGCCATAAGGTGCCGGAAGGCTGGATCATCGCAGCCGCGGGAAATCCGCCGGAATACAATAAATCCGTCCGGGAGTTTGACGTAGTGACCCTGGACCGCATCAAAAAGATCACGGTAGAGCCGGATCTTAAGGTGTGGAAGGAGTATGCGTACCGGCAGAACATTCACCCGGCCATACTGTCGTATCTTGATATCCGGCCCCAGTATTTCTGCCAGGTGGAAACAACGGTAGACGGAAAACGGTTTGCCACTCCAAGAGGCTGGGAGGATCTGTCCCAGCTGATCACGGTCTATGAAAGGCTGGATAAGCGGGCGGATCGCGAGGTGGTGGGGCAGTATATCCAGCATCCGAAGATTTCCAAGGACTTTGCCAATTATCTGGAGCTGTATTACAAGTATCAGAACGAATATCAGGTGGAGGAGATCTTACAGGGCGTGATCCGCGAGGAGGTCTGCAGTAAGCTGGAGCGGGCGACCTTTGACGAGCGTTTAAGCGTGACAGATCTGCTGCTTGCAAAGCTGACAGACCGTTTTAAGGCGTTATATGCAGATAAGGCGGAGATGGAACTTCTTATGGCACAGCTGAAAGGGTTTAAGCAGGAACTGGACCGTCCGGGAGAGGCAGAGCCTGCTGTGCGCCTTATCTGCATGGCCGGTGAAATGGAACTGACAAGGAAACACAGGCGGGAGAGCGGACTTTCGGACCGTGGGGAGGACAGACGGTACCGGAAGGTGACGGCACAGCTGGAGTCCTGGGCGCAGGAACTTAAAAGCCGGTCCCTGGATCAGAAAGAAGCTGCCTGGAACTGGATCAGAGAGCAGTTTATGGAGCGTAGCGACCGATATGAGGAGCAGAAAAAAGGCGACGGACAGGCCTTGGAGCACGCCTTTGATTTTATGGAGGCTGCCTTTGGAAACGGACAGGAAATGGTTATTTTTATAACAACGTTAAATACCGGGGCTTTCAGCGTGGAGTTTCTGCAGGAGTATGAGTGTGAACGGTATTATCACTATAATAAAGAACTGCTCTTTGATGAGCAGGAGACGGGAGTAAGAAAGCTTCTGGAAAACAGGCTATAGAAAAGGGAGGGCAGGGGCCGCGCTACAGCGCGGCCCCTAAAAACATGGTAAAGGTGCCGGTGGTGATCAGTGCCCCATGCTCATCGGTAATATTTACCTGGCTTACCACGGTCTTTTTTCCCTTGTGGACAGCTGTCGCTTCCACATAAACTGTGCCGGAACGGACGCCCTTCACAAAATGAATATCCGCAGACTGGGTTACGTTGGCTGTCTCATATGCGTAGACCGCCATCCCTGCGGCAATGTCGCACAGAGAGAAAAGAAAGCCTCCGTGGGCACTGCCGTACAGATTCAAAGCTTCAGAAGTAAGTTCTAATGAAAGCCGGACGTGTCCCGGCTCCACTTCTATGATTTTTAAATGTTCCTGTCCTCCGATCGGCTGTATATGCCGACGGAGCCCTTCCATGATTTCAGGTCTTGTAATCAAAAAGCATTCCCCTTTCTGTTCTGTCAAAATTCAGGAAAATATCGCCTCAGGTTCTGAGGTGTGATCTCTATTTGTTAAAAATATCTCAAAATACAATATATCACCGGAAAAATCCATTTACAACTGAAAAAATGATCCATAGATTTTAACGATTGATCGGAGGAAAACCATGGGGTACAGCCGATTGGATATTTGGTGTGCTTAACGATATAATAACATCATAAAGATTGTTAAAAAAATAGCAGTTTAAAGTATAAGGAGGATATGTGATGAGCAAATTAACGAAGGAAGAGTTTCAGGCTTACTTAAAGCAGATCCGCGAGCTGGCAGAAGGGCCTCTTGAGGAGATTCAGAAAGAGGTAGAAGTGACCAACAAATTTCCGCAGGAATTCTACAATCTGGCGATTGAGAACAATTTATACCGCTGTTCCCTGCCTGAGGAGTACGGCGGCTGGGGCTTAAATGAACTGGAGATCTTGCAGGTACAGGAGGAGTTTTCCAGAGGGCCGGGCGGCATGAGAATGCATCTGCACTATGCCATGGACTTAAACTGGAGAATACTGGACGATTACGGCAGCCCTGAGTTAAAGGCAGAGTATATGTCAAAATTCCAGGACAAGGAAGTATTTACCTGCTTTGCATTAACTGAGGCAACGGGAGGAACCGGCGCTGACTTACATACCATGGCTGTAAAGGATGGCGACAGCTATGTCCTGAACGGAGAAAAGACGCTGATTTCCCATACAGACTGCTGCGAATTTGCTTATGTGATCGCAGTGACCAATCCTGATTCCGACAAGGATGATCGCCTTTCCGCGTTCTTTGTTCCCATGGATGCTCCCGGCTTTGAGGTCATCAATATGCCTCATATGATGGGATGCCGCGGAGCCGGCCATGGAGAATTAAAATTCACCAACTGCCGGATCGACAAGAAGTATCTCTTAGGCAGAGAAGGGCAGGGACTTGAGATCGCCATGCATTCCTTATCCGTATCCCGCGCCCATATCGCAGCCAGCAACCTGGGAATGGCTCAGAGGATGCTGGAGCTGTCTCTGGCATATGCCAATGACCGTGTGACCTTCGGAAAGCCTATCGGCACCCGTCAGGCCATCCGTGTAAAGATCGCGGATATGTCCATGATGGTACACGCGCTGCGCTGCATGGTTTACGATTTTGCTAAGGCATATATGGAAAACCCAACAGGCGAATACATTGAGGAAAAGGCTGCAATGTGCAAGCTGTTCAGTATTGACACCACAAGGAAGGTCAGCGATGAGATGCTGGAGATCTTTGGAGGAGTAGGATACTTTGAGGACTGCAAGTACGGCCCCGTTGAGAGACTGTACCGCGACTGCCGTGCAATGTGGCTGGAGGAGGGTGCTCCTACCGTTCAGAGAATCACTATTTCCAGAAACACCATTAAGCATGGCGCACATATGGAATATGTTCTGTGATCCAGCCGCCTGACCGGGAAGCGTGACACAGGCAGCTGACCTGCAGGGCCATCCGGTTCATCCCTGGACTGGATGGCCCTGTTCTCATCCTGGGATATAGCCATGGTCACGGGCCGGACAGACGGTGAGAACGGAGCAGAAAAAAGAGTGCAAAAAGCAGGAAAGGAAGGATGAGAGCATGAGACCATTAGAGGGTGTAAAGGTCGTGGATCTGACGACTTACCTGGCAGCGCCCACTACCGTGCGGGTGCTGGGAGAGTGGGGGGCTGACTGTGTAAAGATCGAGTCAGCCAAAGGCGATCCGGCCAGAACACAGGGAGCTGTTTTCAATATGCCCTACAGCGATGAAGAAAATCTGGCCTTTGACGTAGCCAATTTTAATAAAAAATTCATTACCCTGAATTTAAAGGATCCCATGGGACAGGAGATCGCCTATAAGCTTTTGTCCCAGGCAGATGTTTTTGTAACCAATACCAGAACAAAGTCCCTGGTGAAGCTGGGACTGGATTACGACACATTAAAAGAAAAATTCCCCAGACTAATTTTTGCTCAGGTTCTGGGATACGGTGAAAACGGGCCGGAAAAGGATACGGCGGGCTTTGATGTCACCTGCTATATGGCGAGGGGAGGCGTATTCGGCACCACAGTCAACCGGGGCGACGCCCCCATGATCCCAACCAACGGTTTTGGGGATTTCCAGGTATCTCTGGCGCTGGCCTCCGGCATCTGCGCAGCCCTTTACGGCAGGGAAAAGACCGGGATGGGAGACAAGGTAACGGTCAGCCTCCACCATGCGGCCGTCTACGCCTTAAGCACCGGTCTTATTTCCGCCCAGTACGGAAACCAGTATCCAAAGAACCGTACGGAGGTGGTCAATCCATTTAATGACGTATTCCGCACCAGAGACGGCAAGTGGGTATGCATCTGCTGCCCGGAATATGACCGGGATTACGAGAAGATGTTTACCGTGCTTGACGCGCCGGAAATGCTTACCCCTGAGGCCATAGAGAAATACCGCCGCTGCGAGGATATCAATGCAAACGGCTTAAACGGTGAGGTGGTGGCTGCCTTAGACCGTGCCATCGCCCGATTTACCAGGGAAGAGCTGATGGAACGCCTGAAAGCCAGCGATATGCCCTGCGAGGCCTGCATGGAGCCGGAGGATATTTACCGGGATGAGCAGGCGGCGGCCAACCACATCCTGGCAAAGATCCCCTATCCTTCCGGGGAACGTTTTATGCCAACCAATCCCATCCGGTTTAAGGGCATGGGAGAGCCGGAGTATGTAAGCGGCGGTTCCCAGGGTGCCCATACCATAGAACTGATGGAGCAGATGGGATATACAAAAGAGCAGATCCGCCAGGCCATTGCCTCCGGCGCGGCCACGGGAGAGACGAAACTGAAAAAACTGTGAATATGCTGCCGTCGACGTAGAAGGAACGGACAGCCAGGAAAGGGGAAGGTGATACAGACATGAGCTTAATGTATACCGAAGAACAGAAAGCGCTGATCGCTTTGGTAAAAGAGATGGCGGAAAATGAGATAAAGCCTTATGTAAAGGATGCCGATGAAAAGGGAGAATGCCCCAAAGAACTGTATAAATGGGGATTTGATATGGGTCTGCATATGCTGGAGGTTCCGGCAGAATACGGCGGAGCGGGACTGAGCTATGAGACTACAGCCATGATCTTTGAGGAGCTGGCAAAGGTGGATGCAGGCTATGCCATCACTTTTGTAACATCTTTTGTGGCCCTGCGGAATGTGATCCTGGCAGGAACCAGAGAGCAGGGGCAGTATTTTGCCGACAAGGTGGCTCCGGGAGCATTTGCAGGCTTTGCCCTCACAGAGCCAAACGCAGGCTCTGATCCTGCGGCCATGAGGGCCACGGCGGTTAAGAACGGCGATGAATATATTTTAAACGGAACCAAGACTTTTATCACCAATGGAGCGGTAGCCAGCGTGTTTGTAGGTTTCTTTAAGACCGACCCGACGGCAGGCCACAAAGGAATTTCTGCCTTTATCATTGACGCGGATGCTCCCGGAGTAACCGTCGGAGCCCACGAGAATAAGATGGGCCTGCGCCTCTCTAATACCACGGATCTTATCTTTGAAAATGTCCGTGTAAAAGCTTCTGCCATGGTGGGTCCGGAGGGAAGCGGCTTTAAGCTGGCTCTGAATGCTTTAAACCTGTCCAGGGCCTTTGTGGCAACGCTGGCAGTAGGCATCATGCAGCGCGCTCTGGATGAATCCGTAAAGTATGCCAAGGAGAGAAAGCAGTTTAATACGCCGATCATCAAGTTCCAGATGGTACAGCAGATGTTAGCGGATATGGCGATCAAGATCGAGGCATCCCGGTGTCTGGTGAACAACACCATGAAGATGATGGATGCAGGCATTATGGTGCAGAAGGAAGGCTCCATCTGCAAGACCTTTGTATCTGACTGCGCCCAGGAGGTTACCTCCAACGCAGTACAGATATTTGGAGGCTACGGCTACAGCAGGGAGTATCCGGTGGAGAAGCTGATGCGGGATGTGAAGGTGTTCCAGATCTTTGAAGGAGCCAATCAGATTCAGAGACTGACCATAGCCAATGTACTGAACAAAGAATACAAATAAGAGCAGGAGGAATGAAGATGAATATCGTTGTCTGCATCAAACAGGTGCCGGATACCACGGAGATACGGATCGATCCGGTGAAAAATACGCTGATCCGTACGGGTGTGCCAAGCATTATGAATCCCTTTGATAAAAATGCGCTGGAAACTGGCCTTCAGCTTAAGGACCAGTACGGCGGAAAGGTAACTGTAATTTCCATGGGGCCGCCCCAGGCAAAGGAGGTGCTCAGGGAGGCGCTGGCCATGGGAGCGGATGAAGCGTATCTGGTAACAGACCGCGCTTTCGGAGGCTCCGATACATATGCGACCAGCTATATCCTGTCAGAGGCCATTAAAAAGCTTGGATCCTATGACATAATCCTGGGCGGAAAACAGGCCATTGACGGAGATACGGGACAGACCGCTCCCAGCATTGCGGAGCATCTGGGAGCTACCCGTCTGACTTATGTGCTGAGCCTTAAAGTGGAAGGAGATAAGGTCATCGCCAGACGTCAGGTGGAAGAGGGAATAGAGGTAGTGGAAACACAGTTTCCGGTACTCTGTACAGCTACCAAGGAGAGCAATAAGCCCCGCTACGCCACTGTAAAAGGTGTTATGCGTTCCTTTAGAACAGAGATCGGCCAGATCACTCTGGCAGACCTTCCGAATGCAGACACAGCTAAAATGGGCTTAAAGGGTTCTCCCACCCGTGTAAAGGCAACATTCACCCCAAAGAGAACCGCAAACTGCGTAAGCATCGGGGGTGCAAGTCCAAAGGAGACGGCGGACCGCCTGATCGATATGCTCACAGAGGCAAAGATACTGTAAGAACAGAGTGCGGAGAAAGAGAGACAGCCGCCTGACGGCTGGAGGAGGTTGGAACGATGAGTTTTGATACATACAGAGACGTATGGGTATTTATCGAGTGTTTCCAGGGTCAGCCAAAAAGCGTTGGCCTGGAGCTTTTGGGCCAGGGAAGAAAGCTGGCAGACGGGTTAAAGCAGAGGCTGTGCGCCGTAGTGATCGGAAAAGAGACGGAGGCGGCTGTAAAAGAGTCCGCCGCTTACGGAGCAGACCGGATCTATGTGGTGAAGGGCGACGAGTATGAAAATTACTCTGCAGACGCCTACGGCCATGTATTTTTAAAACTCTGCGAAACCTATAAGCCCAACACGATCCTGGTAGGAGCTACGGTGAACGGAAGAGATCTGGGCTCTAAGATCGCGGTAAGCCTGCACACAGGTCTGACGGCGGACTGCACTGCCTTAAGTGTAGATGAGGAGACCCAAAATGTGATCTGGGAGCGCCCCGCATTTGGCGGAAACCTGTACGCTCAGATCCTCTGCGCAGATACCCGTCCCCAGATGGGCACCTGCCGCCCCGGCGCATTTAAAAAGCCGGAGAGAAGAGAAAACAACCGGCCGGAGATCATAGAGGAGGACATTCATACGCCGGAAAGCCAGATCCGTACCAGAGTCCTTGAATTTATTAAGGCCTGCGAGGAGAACGATATGCGCCTGGACGAGGCAGAGGTCATTGTATCCGGCGGCCGGGGTATGAAAAGTAAGGAAAATTTTGCTGTCCTCCGGGAACTTGCGGACGTCCTTGGGGGAACCGTGGGCTGCTCCAGGGCAGCGGTAGACGCCGGCTGGATGCCCCAGAGCCGGCAGGTGGGGCAAACGGGCTCCACAGTCACTCCCAAGATCTATTTTGCCTGCGCCATCTCCGGGGCAGTGCAGCACGTAGCCGGAATGAGCGGTTCCGGCACCATTGTAGCCATCAATAAGGATGAGACGGCGCCGATCTTTGAGGTGGCGGATTACGGTATTGTAGGAGATGTTTTTGAGATTGTACCGGCTCTGGTAAAAGAATTAAAGGCAAGAAAACAGGGCTGATAAAGGGCGCATCCAGGCAGAGAAAAGCCGCCCGTTTCGCTCCGGGCCGGGAACAGACAGAGGAGACAGGTTATGTTTGAAGAGAGGAAAGTAAATCCAAAACAGAGAGAGCTGTATCTGGAAAAGGGATACTGGACGAATCAGACGCTGTTAGACTGCTGGGAGCAGACTCTGAGTCAGTACCCGGACCGGGAATACGTGGCAGATGACCGGGGATACCGGTATACATACAGGGAAATGGATGAGGCCGCCGGCCGTGTGGCTTCCTATCTCCAATCTCTTGGGGTCTGTTCTCAGGACGTTGTCTCCTATCAGCTCCCCATCTGGAGCGAGTTTGCCATGATTACCATTGCCTGCTTCAAGGTGGGAGCAGTGGCTCATCCCGTTGCCATGTGCTATGAGGAAAAAGAACTGATTCGTGCTCTGGAGGCTACGGAGTCAAAATGCTATTTCGGCCCTACGTTTTTCCATAAGACGGATTATGAAAGGCGTATTTTGTCGGTGAAGGAAAAACTGCCCGGACTCAGGGGAATCGTGCTCTTGGATGATGCAAAGCCTGCACAGACGGATACTCTGCTGCTGCGCCGGATACTGGAAACCTATGAGCCTCTTGCAAAGGAGCAGTGCGTCCGCGGACGGACTGGCCAGGACATGGCAGTGATTCTCTGCACATCAGGGACTACAGGAGGCACCAAAGGCGTTCTTTTGACCCATGACAATGTGCGCTACAGCGAGGAAACCTTTAACCGGGAGCTAAATCTCACAAAGGATGATGCCATTTTTATGCCTGCTCCCCTGCACCATGCCACCGGATTTCACCACGCCATCATCGCGCCCATGCTTTTGGGAGCCAGGGTTATTTTACAGCAGAAATACCAGTGCCGCGCTGCCATTGATCTGATGAACCGGGAAACTGTCTCTTATACAC
>ENA-UALB01000133-UALB01000133.1-human-gut-metagenome-genome-assembly--contig:-NODE-133-length-20183-cov-7.804302_pt1 | contig 20183 bp, 17 predicted proteins | sample MGYA00243695_ERZ654458 | MGnify/ENA primary metagenome ERZ654458 (study PRJEB26926, sample SAMN06164669) | human gut metagenome | biome: ENVO:00009003; feature: ENVO:2100002; material: ENVO:00002003...
ATATGAAACTGATATTTGATAAAGATTCAAACGGCACGCAGGAACTGGTCGACGCCCTGGGTCTGATCGATGCCCGCACGGACTTCTCCAAATGGAAACCGTACATACCTTTAAGCGTACGTCGCCTGAGTGCCATCATAGGGCAGGAGGTTTATGACAAGGTTCTCGACTTCTACCAATCGGCAAGCGTCGATCCGGATGGCAAGCTCACCCGCCTGTTGGGAATGGTGCAGCAGTCCGTAGCGCTGTTTACCTGGCTGAAAATCATCCCCACACTGGATGCGCAGCATGGGAACACAGGCAGGCAGAAGCGCCTGGGGGAGCACGAAAAAGGGCTGACGGCCTTACAGGAGTACAAGGATGAAGCCAACATCCTGAGTCAGGCCTACGAGTCGGTAGATGCCCTGATAGCATATCTGGAGCAGGAAAAGTTCGATTTCTGGATACAAAGCCCCAAAAGGAAGGCTGTATCGGAATTGCTCCTGAGTAGCAAGGAGGCATTTGATTTTTACTATGTAACCGGCAGCCACCGGCTGTTTCTGACCCTGGCACCCATCATCCGGGAGGTGCAACAGAGGCATATCATCCCGATAATCACGTACGGCCGTTATGAAAAGCTGGTAGCGGGCCAGCAGGTGGCAGAGGGGTTCCGAGACGCCGTCTGCCGGCCGCTGGCCCTGCTGTCCATGAGCAAGGCCGTGGAACGTTTGCCCGTGGAGGTCCTGCCCGACGGTGTGGTGCAGGTGCAGCTTGCAGGAAGCGTCCGTGAAAAACTCAGGGCGGAAGCCGAAGCGCGCAAGACAGTGGCAAAAAGCCTGGAACAAGATGGCATGCGGGATCTTGCCGCGCTGGAGGACCTGGTCGCGGCGCTCGACGCCGCACCGGACGAACCGGATCTGTATGTACCCTCGATCACCCTTCAATCAAAAGGCATAACATTCTGACTATGAAAGAAATTACATACAACAATCAAAAGAAAGAGATTCCGGACTCCCTGGAGGAATTATCACCCAAGGAGTATTACCGTTACCTGGAGTTGGTATTAATGATGAATGCAGGGGAGATTTCTCCTTTCCAGATGCGCTGCAAGCTGCTTTCCTGCCTTCTGGGGATGAAGCACAGCCTTCTTCTGTGCCGGGGAGAAATACAGGAAGAGCTTTTGGCGCAACTCCCCGCCCTGGACGGGTTCTTCGATATCACCTCGCAGGAGGGGATGACGGTTTACGACGCCCGCCTGAAAACTGGCCGGAACCTGCTGCCCGCCTATAAGGAGTGGAAAGGCCCGGGGGATATGCTCTCGGGGATTACTTTCGGACAGTTTATCGAGTGCATGGGTGTGATGGCGGAAATGGAGCGCGCCCGGGAGCAGGGAAATGAAGAGGGTATAGGGGAACTGATATTTTCCATAGGCAGACTGCTTTATAAGAAACAGGGCCCTCAGGAAACCGGCACTCCTCCTTTCCCGGTCTGCTTCCACGCATACATCTTCTTTCTCGCGGTCTGGGAGCTGATTTACAGTGTCCCCATTTCAACCAACGGGAAGGACATCGACTTCTCGATCCTGTTCGAGAAATCCGGGCGGGGGAATGCAGGGGACAATACCGGCTGGGTGGGAATCTCGTACGACGTGGCCGCATCGGGTGTTTTCGGTGATTTCAGACAGGTAAACGACACCCCTTTCTGGGATGTGATGCTATACATTTATAAATGCAGGTTTGAAATGTTACATAACAATAAGAAGCAATGAAGTATTTTACAATCAAGGAATTAAGCCACAGCGATACGGCCGTGGCACGCGGGATTGACAATACCCCTACGGGGGAGGTGGTTCACAACCTGACAGAGCTGGTGGAAAACGTCCTCGACCCGCTCCGTGAAAAGTACGGGAAGCCCATCCGGGTAAGTTCCGGTTACCGGAGCGCTGTGCTGAACAGAAGCGTGAACGGGGCGACCTCCAGCCAGCACCGGCTGGGTCAGGCCGCCGATATTACCGTAGGCAGCAAGGAGGGAAACCGCCGGCTTTTCGAGATCATCCGCAAGGAACTGCCTTTCGACCAGCTGATCGACGAGAAGGATTTCTCCTGGGTGCATGTGTCATTCCGCACAGGCAAAAACAGAAAACAGGTATTAAAACTCTAAAACTGTTCAGCTATGGTAGATTTACAGCAATATGAAGAGTATTGGTCGGGTATAACGGAGAGGATTCCGCAAATAAAGAAGGTGGTGCCTGTCACCTTCGACCCCGACATGGGCGCTTTGGTCCAAGGGCTTAAAGCGGACGAACTACCGGCGCTGCTACTCATCATCCCAAGCGCCAAAGGAAAATCCCCGGATGTGGACAACCTGTTGGAATTAAACCTTTGCGTAGCGTTCCTGATGGACAAGACCGATCCGCAGCGTAAGGGGACTTATCAGGTGTTAAAGGAGTTGCAGCCCGTCATGGAGAAGATGAAAGCGCAGATGATCGATGACAAGGCTGCGGGATGTCACCTGCTCTCCCGTCTGGACCTGTCGAGCTTATCCACCATTCCCGAAGCGGGATTTTATTCGGTCTTTGCCGGATGGAGCCTGGGATTTGAATTCGAAACGCCATGAACGAGGATCTGATAAAACAAGAGTTTGTCCGGGAGAATATCGAAAGGGATATCCGGGCCATTTTCGAGGCGCAATACCTGATCGCCACCGAAAGGGTGTATACCTCTGCCATCTATCCGACTCAGGTCGGACAGGGGCGGAGCCTTGTCCGGGAACAGGGGTATGGACGCCTGGTGCGGGGTACTACCGGCCGGCTGCTCAGCGCCTTACGCAACCCCGTTTACAGCGTCAGGTTTTCCGGGCGGGGGGTGGTCGCCACTTCCAACATCCCCCTCTATATCCGCTTCCTGGATATGAAGAAACATGGAAACTATGGCATCTATAACCGCCAGGTATGGGGAATCCTCTGGAACAATTCGCTCCAGACCATAAAATACGGATATGGCAAGGAGGTCCGCGACCGTATTTATGCCGGATTACAGGAAGCTTTCCAAAGAATGGAAATACGTACGGATTCCTAAAGATACATTGTCCTTTTGTCCGGGAGACGGCCCGCCTATTTTTGTCCTTAAAAATAACGTTATGGGAAAATTACAACCGGATTATATCACCTGGACGCTTTCGGTCAATGCGGACGGGTTACAGAAGGAGATGCTGAAGGTGCGCAACAACACCAAAGAGCTCAAGGCGGAGAACGTGCGCCTGAAATCCTCCATGGAAAAGCTTGCCATACAGGGAAAACTCCAGAGCAAGGAGTATAAGGAACTGAATGCGCAACTCAAGGCCAACAACCGTACCATCTCGGAAAACGGGGAGAAGCTCCGCCTGCTCGAAAGCCGTCTGAACAACGCCGACAAATCGTATGCCCAGCTCTCAAAACAGGCCAGACAACTTCGCAGGGAGTTGGACAATACGGTAAAGTCGTTACAACCCCAAGAGTACGCCCGTCTGGAGGCGGAACTGGCAAAGACCAAGGAGGCGATGGAGCAGCTAAGGCCCAAAGCCGAGGCGGTGAAAGAGTCATTTTTCAGCCTTACCAGGATGAAATCCGCGGTAGTCGGTTTTTTCGCCGGTATAGGTGCCAGTGCCGGCTCCTTCTTTGCAAACAGCATCTCGGAGGCCAGGTCCTGGATGTCCGAAGGTATCAGACTGGCGGCAAACGCCGACGGTGTCAGGCGCGCTTTTGACAAACTCGACCGCCCGGGGATGCTTTCGGAGCTCAGGAAAGCCACTAAAGATACGGTGAATGACCTGGAGCTCATGCAGGCCGCGGTACGCGCCAAAGACTTTCGTATCCCGCTCGAGGACCTGGGGAAATACTTGCAGTTTGCCCGGTTAAAAGCACAGCAGACCGGACAGAGCGTGGATTATCTGACTGACTCGATCATAACCGGACTGGGTCGTAAATCGCTGCTGATACTCGACAACTTAGGCCTGTCGGCCGCGGAGGTCAACGAGGAGATGACCAAAACGGGGGATCTGATGGCAGCGGTGGCTGCAATCGTGGACAGGCAACTCGCACAAGCGGGGGAGAATTACGTGTCGGCTGCGGACAAGGCCGCTCAAAAAGCCGCGGAGCTGCAAAACAGGCAGATGGAAATCGGAAGGCTCCTGCTTCCCCTGCAAGAAAAATGGAGCAGTCTCTTCCAGTCTCTCAAGCTCGGTTTTTCAGATGTGGCGCTCTGGGTATTGGAACATAAAAAAAGCATCATTACGCTTATCTCCGTGGTTACCGGTTTTATTCTGGTTTATAAAACGGTTATTCTTCTGCAAAAAACATGGAACGGGCTTTTAATGCTGGGCAAGGCGGTCAGCCTGGCCTACGCCTCGGTTGTGGCCATGCAGAGAGGAAACATCCTCAGAAGCGCTGCCGCCATGAAAATGTATAATGCCTCGGTGGCGTCCAACAACATCCAGGTAAAGGCATGCACCGCATCCACTTATCTGTTTGCCGCCGCCAAGGCGGTGCTTACCGGGAATATCAACAAGGCCCGGATTGCCATGCAGGCCTTTTATGCAATCACCAAAATAAGCCCGCTGGCCATAGTGGCCACCGTGGTCGCCGCCCTGACATACAAGCTGGTGTCTTATCGCAGGGAACTTACGGCGACGGAAAAAGCGGAGCGGAGCCTGCACCGGGTGCGGGCGCAGGCCGCCGACACCGTAGCCACCGAAACCCGGGAACTGAATACCCTCCTGGGAATCGCACGCAACGAGAAAATAAGCAAGGAGCAGCGGATGGAGGCCATAAAAAGGCTCAACGCCTTAAGTGAGGAATACCTTGGCGGCCTGAGGCTGGAAACAATCAACACCAGGGAAGCCACGGCCGCAGTGAAGGACTACACGGACAACCTGTTGTCCATGGCCAGGATACGCTCGGCAAACTCAAGGCTGGAGGAGATCCAGAAAGAAAAAAGGGCACTGGAGGAACAACGTAAGGATATCCATGCCAACCGGAATCTCTGGGACAGTTTCAAACTGGGGCTCGCCAAAGGGTTCAATTCCTTGTCCGTAGCGGTAAAGGGGTATTCCGACACCTGGTCGGAGGGGGTCATCCATGACTATTTTGCAAGGGAATTCGATCAGATACAAGCCTTGAACCAGGAAGAAAAGAAACTTACGCAGGAGATCACGGCCTCACAGCAGGATATCATTAAGGTCGATACCCAATCCGAGGCAAAAACCAAGGACCTTATCCAGGCCAAAAAGGAAGAGATTGCCCAGGCTGAGCGGGAAGTCGCCTCGACGCCGGCCCTGTTGGCCGCCAAAAACCGGAAACTCCAACAGTTGAACGAGGAGCTTAAAGCGTTGCAGCAGCTGGGGACTATCCGGGAAACCCCGGACGGATTCGCCTCGCAGACCGACAAAGTCCTTTCGTCCCTGAATGAGAGGCATGAAAAGGAGCTGCTCAAGATCCGGGAAAACAAGGAGAGGCAGCAGCAGACACAGGCGCAATACAATAAGGCCGTGCTGGCGGAAGACATAAGGTTTCATACCCAAAGGCTCGGTATCCTCGAAGGGCTGGAGAAAAAGACCGCCCGGACCAGACTCAGGCAGCTGGCCGACATCCGGGCAAAAATGACGGAAAGCTCCGCCAAAATACTGGAGTTACAGCGGAAACTGGATGAAAACGAGGTTGCCCTGCTACAGGAACAGCGGGATAAAAAACTGGCCATACAGGAGGATACGTACAAGGCCGCCAAGGCACAGATAGAATTGAATTATGCAAACCTGCATATTACGCAGCAGCAGCGCGACATGTTGCTGTTGAGCCTGGAGGAGTCCAATTCCCGGGAAAGGCTCGGCATCCTGAAGGAATACCAGAAAGATGTGGAAGCCCTGGAGCTACAGACGGGGGATGTGAAAATACAGGCCGTCAAACTCTCCGGGCAAAAGGTATTGGAAGCGGAGCTGGCCAACGCCAAAGACAGGGCCGCGCAGCAAAAGGCGATCGAAACCATGCTTTCCTCTTTCAAAAAAGAGTTCAACCTTTTCAATCTGCCGGATGAAACGGACCTTCAGCTCAAGGTGCTGGAAGCGTCATACCGGGCCCGGCTGGAACTGATCCGCAATGCGCTCAAAAACGAGCTTGTCACAAAGGATCAGGCCGCCCGGCAGGAAAGGGAGCTGGAAGAAGCGTACAGCACCGCAAAACTGAACATAACCCGGGGTGCCGAAGAGCGCAGAAACGGGATTTTGGAGAAGTACGGGCTGCTCGGATTCCAGCAACGCTATGCCATGCAGATGGCGGCCCTCAAGCGGGAGAAGGAACAGGGGCTGATAGGTGCCGAAGCATATGCAAAGGCCGAAAAGATGCTCAAGATACAGTTCTGGAAAGAGGCTTTCGATTATTATTCCAACCTGTTTTCAGGGGCTGTCTCTGCCCTGCAAAACGCCGAGATCGCGAACATGGAGGCCAAATATGACGCCGAGATCGCCGCGGCACAGGGAAACGCGCAGGAGGTCGAACGACTGGAAACGGAGAAGGCGCAGAAGAAGCTGGAGATCGAGAAGAAATACGCCGACGTGCAGTTCGCCGTAAAAGCCAGCCAGATCATTGCCGACACGGCCGTGGCCATCATGAAAGCGCTCTCGCAATTGGGACCGATCGCAGGACCGGTGGCAGCAGCACTGATGGGAGTAACCGGGGCCGCCCAGCTGGCCGTGGCCAATGCTGAAAGACAAAAGGTAAAGAGCATGACGCTCTCCGGAGCGTCCGGCTCCACACCCGTAAGCGCCGAAAGGGTGGTGAACGCTTCCGGGGGATATGACCAGGGAGGTTACACCGGGGACGGAGACCGCTACGAGGTGGCGGGCGTCGTCCACAGGGGGGAGTATGTCATTCCGGTGCCGGAAATGAAGAACAAGCGGGTGGTTAACATGGTAAAGGTCATCGAAAGCATACGCCGCAACCGGACATCGGCCAATCCATGGCCCGGGTATTACGAGGGAGGGAAGGTCACGGAGCGAGAGCGTCCCGGACAGGACATCGACCGTCTGAACCGGGCGGCGGAGAAATTGGAAAGGGCCTCAAGGAACCTCTCCCGGCCGGCAAAAAGTTACGTCCTGCTGAGCGACATCAACGCGGCTCAGGATTTGCAGAAGAGTTCAGAGAAACCATTTACAAGAACAGACCAATAATACAACCGGTATGGCATTAACCATTCAGACAGAGAAAGGGATATTCGACCTTCCCCAGGATTTCAGCGTGGAGATAGAGAACACGTCGCCCATATACACCGACAAGGGCAGCCAGACGATCGCATCGACGTTGCCGGCAACCGGGCACAATCTTTCGATGGTGGATTACATCCACCGGCCGGATATCCGCAATGCGCCAAAACGGGACGCCGCGGCGGTGGTGACCGACGGGGTTTACCGGCGGACAGGAAAACTCAATATCACCTCCGTATCAACGGAGTCGGGCATCGTATGCAACATCGGGTTTGACGAAAGCCTGATGTATGAAGCCTGGAAAAACGTTTCACTCAAGGAACTTCCGGGACTGCCGGTCATCAAATACCCGGAAGGCGTCGCGGCCCTTGCCCGTCACCTGGAGGAAGTGATGCGCTACCAAACCCCGGCGGATTATCACGTGTTCCGCATACAGGTGGCGTCTGAAACCCTGGAAGAGACGGAGTATCCGGAGTTCATCAACCCCATAGGGTCGGACGGGAAGACATACGCCCTGCTGAAGGAAGCACGGACCGAGAGGGTTGTCATATCGGGCCAGGCCGTAGATGTAAAGGTGCCTGCAGGATACGGGATATCGCCGTTCCTGAAGGTATCCCGCATATTGGAGATGATATTCTCGGCATACGGCTTTACATTGGTGGAGAATCCCTTTGCCACCGATTACCAGCTCAGCAAGATGGTCGTGCTCAACAATGTGGCGGACACCATTGTCACCGGAGAGATCGACTACAGGAATTTGATGCCTGACTGTACCGTCAACGAGTTCCTGGACGCGCTGTTTTGCCGTACCGGAGCCAAGGTTTACGTAAATGCCGGCCGGAAAGCCGTCATACGCCTGCTCAAGGATTCGATAGGCGCAACGGCATCCGCCGACTGGACACCGCTCAAGGCCTCGGAACCGGAAATAAACTACACGCCCGCAAAGCAGCTCAGGCTCTCGGCGGGCACATCGTTCAAGGAAGCCGAACCGGCGGCGGACTCCTTTGAGAAATTCCTTAAGCCTTATGGGGGGATCATTACGGAATTTACAGGGGACCGGGACGTGCCCGACGAACTGTACATAACTTACCAGCCTTCCACCGGAAGATATTACAAGCGGGACATCGTGAACAAGAAAAAGAAGTGGATATCCAGCGACTTTTTCCCATGGGACAAGGCCACCCCCGGTGTGGAATACCTGGAGATAACGGGAAAGGACGAATGTGTCCCCATGGCATTTAAAACGGGTCTGCTGACTCCCGGATATCTGGCGGGGGCGGTCAACATCAACACAACCCTCAGAGGGGCCGCCAAGGAGCAGGGGGAGAAGAAGCAGACACCCTTGGCTTTCTGCTTTGCCATGGGGAAAACCAATCAGATTATAGGGGCCGGGGCCCTTGTGGAGGAGTATTATTTCGGCAGCTCACTCTGCCGGGGGCCCAAAGGCGAATACTTTCAGGACCCCGGGGGGAATGTTTACAGGTATTCACTGGTTTTCAGGGGAGAGGACGGGGCGTTTAACCGGTTCTTTAAGGAGTACGACGCAGTCCTGAGGCATGCCGATCATGTCTATGCGGTGCAGATGAACCCGGACAAGGCCGGACTGCTGAAGCTGGACACTTCCCGGCCGGTCATGTTGCAAGGGCAAAGGATGATGGTCGAAATCCTCAAGTACGCGCTTCCGCTGCGCAAAGGACGCCCTTGTCAGGTGAAACTGCGTTCCCTTAAACTCTTGCAGCCCTACGACCTGGACAAGGAGCAGGAATTAGCGCCGATGACTCCGCAGCAGGCGACATGGAAGGTCTTTACCTATTTCGACAGGGATATGGAACTCAGGGTGCAGGAGCTGCGGGAGCAGCCCGGGATCATCAGGGTCGACGTCGTGGCAAAAGAGGTGCTGACCAAGCCGGAAGAGGGTGATTTCGACATGTACCCGCCACCATCCTTGCAGGATGTTGCCGACAGAAGGAAGATCATGTACACCTATAAGGGGAAGCTCAAATACAGACCGTATCCACCGGGGCTTACACAGGAGGAGGTTGTAAACTACAGGGCGGGAGTCATTGCCGTAAAGATATAAATCCTGTCCTTTAAACTACCGTGCCAAACGGTCATTTTTGCAGCATGGAAACAAAAAATCAAAATAAGATAGTGACGGCGCCCTCCCTGGAAAATACACGGGAGCTTTACGGGATTTACCGCCAAAGATACGGGGCTGACAAGACCCCGGAGGACTTTTACCGGTTTATGACAACCCCCGGCGTGGAAAGGCGATCCTTTCTGCTTGAGAATACCCGAACGCAGCCGCTATCCATTAATAACACGATCATTCATAAGTGCGTATGAGTTTCGAGATTATCAGAAAAACCGGAGAGATCGCCTTTGTGGCAAACCCTATCGCCTTTGAGGTAAAAACCTCCGGGGAGGCCGAAATTGAAATCCGTCTCAGGGTTGGAGCACAGGAGGTGTTTTCAGCCTCCTACGTACCTTTTGGCGACAGGATCCATTTCGACATTGCCGAAATCTTGCAGCCCTTCGTTACTTCCGGGCCCTTGGAGGACTCGGAGGATCTGATCCTGCCCGTATCCGGTTTTATGGCCGGTTACACGCTCGAGGTAAAAGGGCAGGAGACCCGGACACTCACCGGCAAGGCGATATGCGGGGGGATCAGCAAACAGGCGGCAAGGGAAATGGCCGGCAGGGGAACGGACTTTATCCTGAACCGGCTCAGGGATTATTCATCGCAATTCCTCTTTACCACGCGGACCCGCGGGAAGCATATTGCGATAAGGGAAACCGAAGTCTCCCCCCTGATCTTCATTCATCCGGACAAAAGGATACAGGTGGAATCCGAATATGGAAACAGAATAAAACTGCCTGAAGGGACAGCCGGAGAAATTTATGCTTTAAACATAGGGCGGATCCGGCGGGAGTTTTTCCACAGGTATAACCAGATCGTGTCATTCATCCGGGTATTGGTGCCGGCCGAAGAAGCCTTTGACATCTCTTTCACACCCGGGGAAGTATCAGAAAACGGACTGTCATTTCTCTTCAGAAACTCTTTGGGATGCTATGAAGTGATAGAAATGCCGGGGAAAATGATTTACTCCCTTGACCGGGGGGATGATGAAAACTACCGGACATTCGATGAAGAGGGCGGTGATTATATAACCGGACGTCCAAGGCCCGACCTCCTGCAAAAAATGAAGCTGAATACAGGATTCAAGAGGAAAACAGAGTTGAAATTCATTCAGGACCTGCTCTCCTCGGATGATATCCGGCTGCTTAACGGAACCGCCCGAAGGCGTGTACTGGTAACTTGCGAAGAGTACGGTTATGAAGAACCCATGAAGGAGCCGACATCCCTGGTGCTCGATATCGAGGTTGCCGAGCGGGAATCCAATTACACCCCGGACATGGACGGGGAGAACGCCCCGCCTTTCATCGAACTTCTGCCCGGGGAGGTGGAAATACCCTCAGAAGGAGGGCAGGTCAGGGTACGGGTCGAATCAAATATCATGTGGGAGGTGATTTGATTCCTAGTTCTTATGGAACTTGGAAAATACCCCGGACGGGGAGTAAAAGCAAAGCGAATCAAAACAGTAGAAATAAATCATTTAATAAATTACAATTATGGCAAAAGCAAGTTGGTGCAATGTAAGCCCCATGTCGGGCAAGAGAGATGGCGTTTTGACAATCAGTGCGGGTGCTCACACAGGACGTGTAGCACGAAATACAGTAGTTACCGTAACAGCGGCAAACGGAACGAGACCCTCAGCCAGTATAGCGGTATCTCAGGCAGGTGCAGGGGTATCCACAACCATGGATACAAGCAAACCGGACCTTCCCTCTTCCGGAGGAGTCGTTAACATAAACGGAACGTCTAATAGTTCAAAATTAAAGTGGACCTGTACCGCAAGAGTTATGGGAGTAGATATGCCTATAGACGGTAATTATGTAAAAGTGGCGGTAAACGGTGGGAATATAGGAAATAATGTGGCTATTCCGGGGGACCCCGGAGCATCGGGGCGTTTTAACTTTGTGGCGACATTAACTTTTCCCGCTTCGATGTTTCCGGTTGACGCTGTAGTGACTTTTAGGCTGACGGATGATACCAATTCAGCTAAACAATGTACTTTCACTTGGAAAGCGGGTGCGTCTTCTCTTTCAGTGAACAAGTCCTCTTTATCATTGGTTAACGGTGGAACCGGGCAAACCGTAAATGTTACTTCCAATGATGATTGGAACGTCTCTTAATCGGATATAAAGAGAAAGGATAGGAAGCGTCTAAATCGCAACCTATCCTTTTTTCTTATGATACTGCCCATTCGTCATTGGAGGTAACACCTACCGTTTGTCCTGTCCCTGCATTCACAAGCGATAGCGAGGACTTGTTCACCGAAAGAGCAGATGCTCCCGCTGCCCATTTAAATTGGCACCTTACCATTTTTCCTGTACTGTCAGTCACGTCAACATTAGGAGCTAACGGTGTGGGCAACGGATTGCGGGCTATTTCCAGTTTGATGGAAAACGCATAAGAACCGTTCGCTCCGGGGTCTCCTGGGATAGTAACCGTCTCTGAGGCGGCAAGCACTTTGTCAGTAATTCCCGGAGCATTGAATTTTGCGGAAGCGGTAACCCCCGGAAAGTTAATCAGAGGAACCGATATTTTCAATGTCGGGCTGTTAGAGTTCCCGTTAATAGTGACAGACCCTCCTTCTCCGGGTAAATCCGGTTTAGAGGTATCCATCGTTAATTGCACTCCTACGCCGGCTTGCGATACCGCTATACTGGCCGAGGGTTTCGTTCCGTTTTTAGCCGTGACGGTCACTGTCGTACTGCGGGCCTCCCGTCCGGCATGTGCTGCCGCACTGATTGTTAAAGTCCCGTTCTTACTTCCTGACATGGGGCTTACATTGCACCAACTTGCTTTTGCCATAATCGTAATTTATTAAATGATTTATTTCTACTGTTTTTGATTCGCTTTGTTTTTACTCCCCGTCCGGGGTATTTTCCAAGTTCCATAAGAACTAGGATGTCCTTTACGCCCTGAAAAGAGTATGCGAACTTTGCGGCAACCATTAAAATTACATCGACATGAAACTTATTATTTATAACAGCCGGCTTGCAAAACGCATGCTGTTTCCGGGGTATTCGACAATCATGTTATTTGGCATTATCCTGACTAAAAGTAGGAAAGAAGAATGTCCGCCTGCATTGATCCGGCATGAGCAAATACATCAAAGACAGTATTTTGAGTGTTTTATACTCCCTGTTTTACCGGCTATCCTGTTTACCCCATGGATACTGACCCTATGCCCTTTGAATTTCTATATACTTTATCTGGCAGAGTGGTTCATAAGTTTCGTACGGTATTTTTGGGGTCAGGGAATGACAGATCCGGGCAAAGCCAGCCACAGGGCATATATGTCGTCGGCCATGGAGATGGAGGCTAAGACAAAAGAGGTAGAAACAGGGTATCTCGAAAGAAGAAAACACTTTGCGTTTGTGAAGTATTACGGGAGGATGTGAATGCGTATTCGTTGATCGTCAACTAAAGGAGTGGATGACTGAGGTTGAATATGTTTTTTAACTATTAAATGCTTGTTTCTTTACGCAATATATTTATATTTGCAACGGTTAATATTTCGTTTGGAAATGAGAAGTACATAATTTATGCACAAGGGAAAGCCTAGAAAAAGACTTCGCACGCTGCAAATGCGCTGTTTTGTTGTCCCCTTCTGCATAATAGTGCAAAAATCTTTATCTCTATGTTTTCCTAAAGTCAAAAGTTGATATTTTTCATGTCAAACAAAGTGTAGTGTGTATTGTCTACGTTGGGAAACGGGGGCAATATCATTCACGAATTGCTTGAATGAACATTAGTGATTGGAAACATCCAGGTAATAATTATCGGACTGTTGTGAAACAGTCTTTTCCTCTATGATTAAATTTAGTGTGTATCAACCAAGGAGAGGGAAGTTCGTTTCAGATCGGCATTTTTAATCCCTCTCTTTTATAGCATGATGTGAAGTTTAGTTAGTAAAAAATCTATTTTTTAGAGAAGAAACAAAAATATCATGCTTAGTATTTGGTATCTATTGCCTGCGTTGGGAAACACAGGCAATATTATTCATTCGATCATGTCTACCAACTCCCGTTTTATATCGCTATCCAACTTCCGTGCATCAGGCAAAAGGCTTCTTTTTGCGTGAGTAGACATTGGGCTGAAATTGAAGATAGAGCTATAAAATATATTATGTTGTTCGAGTAGTAATACACTTTACGAAATGAAAGATGTAGAGTCCCCTCTGTTTAGAGGAATTAACCAGTATTCCCAAAATACAATAAGAATATATGCATCTTTCGTATTTCACAACGCAGTTTCTTACGGCAAACAAACATGTCTTAAAGCATATTATGTGGTATCATGGCTGTCATGAGAAGAAATCCTCGATCAATCGGTATAATACAGTGAGAGGGGTGATAAAAGAAAAAGAATAGGAGAACTGTTATTCCCCAAAATTACGATGTGTTAACCTCGCCATACATGGGCGAGCTAGTAGAAAGATAGACTTTCCAATGCTATCTGTATTGATTAAAAACGCTAAACAATAGCGTTTTTAATCAATACAGTCATCCACAATGGGAATCTCACCAGAAAAGAATTGCGGTGGTATTGTTAATGTACCGACAACATTTCCCAAGTTAGCTGTAAACATAGCTATAAAAGATCGAATATAGGGAAACATTATAGCTGGAGCATTAGCAGTTAAAAACTTTTTTTTGATTTCCTCTGTTATTTCAGCTGTCAACTTAAACTTACCAATGGCTCTTAATGATAGCTCAAAATAGGCTTCATTTTCTACTTTGACCTCCATGATAATGTTGAATATGTCTTTTTTCTTTTTATTAAGAAAGATGACAGGATTGCATTCGACATTGACATTCATCTCTTTTCCTCTTGGCGCCTTTGCATCAAAGGCAACATTTGTAATATCTACTCCATAAAAAGAGAGCTTGGGTTGATTGTTTATTTCCATATTATGCAGCTAAATTATTATCAAAAGCATTGTCATCTGCTAATTTAGTTCTATATTTTTCTTTTCTATCCATGCTTGATACAATAAAATCACAACATGTAGAATTTATCGGTATAAATTCTTCCCCTTCTCCTGTGAAATTAGATAAAGACTTAGCTTTCTTTAAGAGAAGCCAATTTCTAAGGCTTTCGGAAGTTTCTTTTTCGAGAGCTTCATCAAGCATTCTTTCGAGTTTTTTTAAATCTATCATGATGTATACCTTTAAATGTTTTATACTCATCTTTAAACCTAAAATGTTTAACGCACTCTATTTTATAAACAGCGGCCTGTATTCTTTTTCTGTATGGAAATTTACATATAGGGATATTATGCCCTGCTGGCAAATCTTGAAATAAAATTCCATCTATTTCTTTAACCCATTGGGCTTTTTCATTTATGAAATCACATATATCTTCAACGGTTGGTTTCATGCCAGTTTTTTTAGCAATTTCCAATCCTGCTTTTTCGACTTGTCTTTTAAAAAAAATATAATGTTCTTCGTTAAAAACAGTATTTAAAAATTTCTCACTATCTATGCTGGCTTCATAAATTTCAAATTGACCTGTTCGTTTCTTGGAAGAGTATCCCCATGCTAATGCATCTTCTTCATCATCCCAAAAATAGTAACCTCTTCCTAACCATGCATCTTTTCTGACACAAACAATAGGAGCAGTTAATCGCATGGGCCTTTTTTCTTGGGTATGATACATTAAACGTTCCAAAACGGTAATCTGTTTTTCTTTAAAACTTTAATTAATGAATTGTATCTTTTTTTATATTTACTACTGTTATAGTGGCAAATTTAAGTCTTTTTATTGGAAAAATATATTTCAAAAGTTCCAAATAAGAATTATATGGTATAATTTAGACAGTTTCTAAATATTACAAGAGTTTATTATTTAAATTATTTGTTTTGAACGGTTGAATACTGGTCTTTCGTTTTAATAAACTGTAATTATCTGCTATTGTACAAAAGTACAAAACAAAAGGATGGTAAATATGCAATATACTTCAGATCATTATATTTAAGGCAAGGAGATAAAGACATCTCCGGCTCATACCGAGAGGTGTCCTTTCATCGAAGAACATCACCCGACTACTTTTCATATCGGGGATATATCAAAATTCATCACAGAGCAACACTGAGTTCTGCAGAGCTAATTTAATCTATTGATAACTAATGATGTTTATCTGTGTCAATCAGTGCAATCAGTGGTGAGCAGGAGTTTTGACACATCCTCCTTTATTCAAGCATATCGACAAGTTCTCTCTTAATATCATCGTCTATCTCCCTGTATCGGACAAAAGCCTTACTTCCCTCCGAGTGACCGGACAAAGCCCCCACTAGGTTAGGATCCTTCACTTTCTTATAAAGGTTGCCGATGAAAGTGCGACGCGCCATGTGAGAAGAAGCAACTTCACAAATAGGACGCTTTTCCTCTTCGCCGGTTACAGAGTTTATTATAGTGACAGGGCGGGTTACACCACATAAACGGAGGATTTCTCTTATGCTATTATTATAGCTTTGGGCCCAAACGAATGGAAATAAACGCCCTTTAGCGTCTATACCCCGGTATTTTTCTACTAACTCCTTAGCGCGTCCGTTAAGAGGAACACGCACAACCAACGGACGCTCCTCTTTGGTTTTGTGGGGGATATATTCCACAACGCCGTTTATAATGTTGGAATCAGTCATTTTCAGCAGATCTGAGACGCGGCAACCTATCAGGCACTGAAAGATGAATATGTCTCGCTGCACTTCCAGCTGCGGATACTTTGATAAATCAAAATCCGCAATTAGGTTGCGTTCATCCAGTGTAAGATAAAAAGGTGTTCCATACTTTTCCACCGAGTTCCGATTGTATTTTTTAAAGGGGTTATTAGTGGTAATATCCTGCTTGTTACACCAGTTATAAAAGACTCTAAACCTGCTAAACAATGAACATATCGTATTATGACCTCTTGGCTGGGGTTTAAAAAAACGGTATTCCGGTTCGATTGAGATGCGGATTTCTTTGTAGATTTCAGGATACTCCACGTACAAGTTATGTTCGTTAATAAAGAAACTCTCTATATCTTCAAGAGTATCGACATCCATCTCGTCAATCCTTAATTTAAAAGGCTTTCCCTTGTAGGCTGAAACAAACATTTCATATCGCTTTAATGTATACATCAGTACCCGAAAATCCCTCTCCCGAACTTTGGATATTTGTTTCTTTTGTAAACATAACTCCATCAACGAAAAGAAGTCATTCCCTTTTTCCGGATACTTTTCGGGATGTATACATTCGTCCACTAAAGAATCTAATTTGCTACTTGTTATGCCGGGTGTTGAATCGTAAAGTGTAAGAAGCAACTTCTTGCGCTCTGCAACAGCTGTATTAAGCCGTATGCGTTCATCCGTCCTAACAACGCATTTAGCCTTATACTGCTCTCTTTTTTCATCCCAAAGGGAAGGGAGTATTTTCAGTTCTGAAACATGATACAATTGAATGTTACGTCCATCGGATATACGAAACCGGATGAAAGTTTCTTTATCTTTCTTTTTGGTCCGGATAAATGCTTTAATAGTTGCCATTTTATTTTAAATTACAGTTGTGCAAATATAGTATTTCTGCACAACATAAACGCTACATTACACAATATTAAGATACACAAAGCAATAAAATAAAAATATAATATGCTGATTATAAGTGTATATATGTTGCATGCTATAATTGCGTATTAATATTTTAAATTCCCGGACGGAATTGGCGGACGAATACAAATTTTCCTTCTTTGGTGATGGCGATGGTGTTCACCCAGTCGGGATACTCAAGGATGTAATACTCCGGAATATGATTGCCGTTGGGCAAAAGCATGTCGTCACAACGTACGGTTAACCATGGGCGACGAAATAGATATTTACTGCTGACTACCTGCCAGACTTCGTCTTTTTTTTCCATTACTTAGTTGATAGTGGTTTCGGACAAAGGTAATGAGAATTCTTGCAAAGACCAATGATCGTTCATACTATTTTCTTTTACTTTTCCGGCCAGGGAAGATTCTTAAATATAGGGTCACTATTTGAGTAGTATAGGGTTATGTTTATTGAAAATCGTTGTGTATCTTTGGGGGCGAATAAACAAATAGAAAAATGAAAAACGCAATTGTTTCCTTACTCCTGCTTTTGATGGTCACCCAGTATGTGACGGCACAGAAAAAAGTGATTAAGATAGCCTGTATCGGCAATAGTATAACGTATGGTGTAGGTACGCGCAATCCTGCGAAAGACAGTTATCCCGCTGTGCTGGGGCAGATGCTGGGCGACGGTTATGAAGTCCGGAACTTTGGAGTCAGTGCCCGTACCATGTTGATGAAGGGTGACCATCCTTATATGAAGGAGGAACGCTATCGGCAGGCATTGGCTTATAATCCCGATATTGTGACCATCAAGCTTGGAACCAATGATACGAAACCGCAGAACTGGCGGTACAAATCGGATTTTAAGAAGGACATGGAAACGATGATACGGACGATTCGCGCTTTACCCTCAAAACCTGAAATCTACCTGTGTTACCCTATTCCCGCCTATGCTGTACAGTGGGGGATTAATGACAGTACGATTGTACACGGTGTGATGCCTGTTATCGATCAGCTGGCTGCTAAATATCGATTGAAAGTAATCGATCTGCATACTCCGCTGACAGGTATGAAAGAGTGCTTTGCCGATCATGTGCATCCCAATGAAAAGGCCGCTGCCCGCATTGCCCGGGTCATTTATCGGCAACTGACGGGTAAAGAAGCACCTGAACACGTTTCCCAGCCTTTCCCCGGTCATAAAAGCAAGTGGCAGGGATTCGATCAATATACTTTTACCTATCAGGATCGTCAGGCGATTGTTGTTTGCCCCGAACGGGCGGCGGCAGGTAATCCCTGGATTTGGCGTCCTGCTTTTTTCGGTGCTTTTGCTTCGGTAGATGAGGCTTTGCTGAAGCGGGGTTTTCATGTGGTTTATTATGACTTGACCCACCTTTACGGAAGTCCGCGTGCCCGGAAGTCAGGTACCGATTTTTATTGGAATATGGTACAGATGTACGGTCTCTCTCCCCGTGTGACACTCGAAGGCTTTAGTCGGGGAGGATTGTTTGCTTATAATTGGGCAGCCGATCATCCGGATAAAGTGGCTTGTATCTATGTCGATGCTCCGGTTTGCGATGTGTTCAGCTGGCCGGGACGTTCGTCCGGAAATGCTGGATTATGGAAAGGAATGTTGGACGAATGGGGATTGACAGAAGCCCGGATGAATACATTTCCCGGTAATCCGATCGACCGGTTGAAACCTCTGGCGGATGCCCGTATTCCGGTGATTTGTGTATGTGGCGATAGTGACAGGGTAGTGCCGTTTTCCGAAAACTCGGCAGTGGTTCGTCAACGTTATACAGCAATGGGAGCTCCGTTCGAACTTATTCTGAAACCCGGGGTGGATCATCATCCCCACAGTCTGGAGAATCCTACTCCGGTAGTCGATTTTATTGTTCGCCATCAGGCTGGCTATGAAGCCGGACAATGTTATACGCTGAGAGGCAATTATCAGAATTCATATCGGAAGTTTGAGAAAGAACGGGTGGGTACGGTTGCTTTCCTGGGAGGCTCCATCACCGAAATGAAGGGATGGCGGGATATGATTTGCGAAGACTTGAAACAGCGTTTTCCTTATACAAAGTTCACTTTTGTTGCAGCCGGAATTCCTTCGACCGGCAGTACTCCCGGGGCATTCCGCCTGACGGATGATGTGTTGTCCAAAGGCAAAGTCGATCTGCTTTTTGTAGAGGCTGCGGTGAATGATGACACCAATGGATTTAGTGCCATTGAGCAGATAAGAGGTATGGAAGGTATTGTCCGGCATGCCTTGGTCTCCAATCCGTCAATGGATATCATGATGTTACATTTCATTTACGATCCTTTTATTCCGAAGTTGGATAAAGGGCAGATGCCTGATGTAATTCTGAACCATGAGCGGGTGGCCAATCATTACCTGCTTCCTTCTGTTAATCTTGCTTCTGAGATTGCTGCCCGGATGCGGAGTGGTGAATTCACATGGGAACAGTTTGGCGGCACACATCCCAACCTTTTGGGACATGCCTATTATGCAGCTACCATAAACAAGGTACTCGATGAAATGTATGCCCCTTGCGCTACTGCCAAAGATGCTGCCAAGCCTCATGCTCTTCCTGCCGTGCCACTGGATGCATATAGTTATACAAATGGCAGATTGGTCGATATCCGGCAAGCCCATATAGGTAAAGGTTGGCAGTTGGTTGCTCCATGGACTCCCCGGCTTGCTGCCGAAACGCGTCCGGGTTTTGTCGACGTACCTATGCTTGAGACCAATCGTCCCGGAGCGAAGTTAACACTTGACTTTGAAGGGACTGCTGTCGGTATCTTTTGTGTGAGTGGTCCGGCTGCCGGGATACTGGAATATAGTGTCGATGGTGCCCCATTCAAAAAGTTGGATACGTTTACAGCCTGGAGTGGCGGACTGTATATCCCTTGGGTGTATATGTTCGATACGGAGTTACCAATGGGAAAACATCGTCTGGCTCTTCGGATGTCGAAAGACCATCATCCGCAGAGTAAGGGTACATCCTGCCAGATCAGGCAGTTTGTGGTAAATGATTCTTGTGAATAGAGGACTTCATGTCTCATTTAAAAGATTTAGGTTCTTCTTCAAATTTGGTGGTAAATTCTTTATTTCTTTATCTTCAAGTTGATAATTGTCCTTTTTGCTTGCTTTAATAAGAAAAAACAGACACCGACTGAATAAGATAGCTCAAGTTTCGGAAGTGAGTTTACATCGTCTGAACCGGTATCTTCATCCTTATACCTTTCTTCAATTAACATTGTTAACGT
>ENA-UALB01000135-UALB01000135.1-human-gut-metagenome-genome-assembly--contig:-NODE-135-length-19894-cov-5.595141_pt1 | contig 19894 bp, 14 predicted proteins | sample MGYA00243695_ERZ654458 | MGnify/ENA primary metagenome ERZ654458 (study PRJEB26926, sample SAMN06164669) | human gut metagenome | biome: ENVO:00009003; feature: ENVO:2100002; material: ENVO:00002003...
ACGAGATGTAGCTCCGTCTCGTGGGCTCGGAGATGTGTATAAGAGACAGTCCTGAGGGGAAGCCCGGGCGCGGCGGAGTCAACGAGCGAGAGGATCACGACGTCGCGCTCGTCGCCCTGGAATTCGGCCGAAATGCCGCAGTGGATGCGGCGGCGCTCGATCTCGCGCGGGTCGAAGTTCTCGACGAGCAGGCGGCGGATGCGGTTGACCTGCGCGCCGTGCACGCTTCGCATCGGGATGATGCCGAAGGTCTTGCCGTCGTAGGCGGGATCATGGATCATCGCACGAAGCAGGCGGATGACGGCCTGGGCCTCCTCTTCGTTGACGCCGTTGTCGCCCGCCGTGCTGCGGGTGCGCCAGGGCACCACCGCGGGCTTGAGGCTCGAGGACGAGGCGTCGCGAAGCGGCCTGATCGTGCCGTTGTAGGAAAGGCGGCTGCACCAACCGATGATTTCGGGCACGGAGCGGAAGTGCTCGACGAGCATGTGCGCGGGGAAGGCCATGCTCTGCACGAGGCCGTAGAGCGAGAGCCTCGAGTCGTAGAGCTTGGGCTCCTTGACGCGGCCTTCAAGATGACGGGCGCAGAGCGCGTCGACGGCGGCCTCGCTCGTGCCCACGGAGAGCGGTGTCACCTGGCGGTCGTCGCCCACGACGATCACCTTCTTGCCCATATAGAGGAGCGGCAGCGCCGTCATGTCGGCCTGGCTCGCCTCGTCGACGACGATCACGTCGAACTTCGAGGCGGTGCTGAAGTTGAGGAGCGCGTCCTGGATCATCATGATCCAGACGGGCACGGCCTGCTGGCAGGCGGGCAGAAGCCTGTTGACCTCGCGCCTCCAGGCGGCGCTCTTGCGGCCGCGGCCGACGGCGCGCTTCATGTAGGCGGCAAGCGAGAAGAGGTTCGAGAGCGCGGGACCGTTCGAGAGCCTCGACTTGACGGCAAGCCAGGCCTTGGCGACGGCGAGTTGGGCCGTCGCCTCGCGAAGGTCGGCGCACAGACGCTCGGCGTCGGACTGCAGTGCATCGAGGTCCGCGGCGGTCGCGCGCGTGTAGATGCGCTCGAGCTGGCGGTAGAGCCAGGCGTTCGTGATTTCGGGCGACGGGTTCGAGGTCGTGAAGCCGGGCTCGCCCGCCTCGAGCGCGTTCGCCCACTCGGGCGCGGCGGCGCGAAGCCTTTCAAGAAGCTCGGTGCGGCGGGCAAAGAGCGGCTGGTCCTCAAGAAGCTTCCTGAGGCGCTCGGCCTCGAGCTCCCAGGCGTCGGGATCGACGAGCGTTGCGGCGGCAAGGCGTCTTGCGGTCGCGCAGGCGGGGGCGGCCGTATAGAGCTTCTGGCTCTCGGTCGCCTGCCATTCGCGAAGCGCATGAAGCTCGGCCTCGCGGTGGCGGGCCGTGTGCACGGGCGCGAGCACGTCGGTCGCAAACCTGCGGGCCGCCTCGAGCGGATCGGCGGATTCAAGAAGCTCCTTCATGCCCTCGGCTTCGATGCCGGCGGAAAGAAGCCCTTCAATATAAGGAACGAAGACCCTGCGCCACCAGATGCAGGTGTCGGAGAGCGATGTGCCGTAGCGCGTGAAGAGCGTGCGCACGGCCTTGTCGCCATAAGTGGCGAAGGCGGGTGCGTCCGCGCGTTCGGCCAGGCTGTCCCAGGTGCGGGCGACGGTCTTCACGGCGGCCTTGAGGCGTGCGTGCAGCGCGACGGCTTCGAAGGCCTCCTTCGAGGCAGGGCGCGAGCCGTCCACTTCGACGCCGGAAAGCGCATCGGCGGCCTCGCGGGCCTCCTTGTTGAAGAGGCGGCCGAGGAAGCCCGTGCTGCCGTCGGGATCGTTGGCTGTGAACCATTCGGCGGCCTTCATGGCGGCGTCGGCGTCGATGGCGTCGGGGATGACGACGGTGCGGTTGTCAAGAAGCGAGGCGCGGTCGACGGCGAGAGCAAGTTCGTTTGCGGCCGCGAGCTCGCGCTCGAGCTGCTCGAAGGCCTCGCGGCACCCTTCGTCCGCAAGGCCGAGCGAGAGCGCAAGGCGCTTCATTTCGTCCGTTTCGGTAAGCGGCGAAAGATCCATAGCGGGCGTGAGCGCGGAGATGCCCGACTCGGGTGCGACGAGAAGCGTTTCGCCGCCCTTCATGAAGGCGTGGAGCCGTTCGCCTGAGGCGCTCCTTCGCTCGTCGATGGTGACGTCGCCTGCGTCCTCGGCGAGCACGTCGCGCCAACGGCGGTTCATGCCGCGCATCGTGTCGACGTCGGGCAGAAGCTCGAATCCGGGGAGCAGGCCCGAGAGGTCGCGGGCCGTCTCGGCGTCCCACCGGCCGTTCGTGCCGTATAGTTCAAGAAGCTCCCTGAAGGAGAGCGGCAGGGGACCTTCGGCCACTTCGCCCGGAATGAGCGCCTGCAGGCGCTCGGCCTCGCGCAGGAACTTCGCGATTTCGGTGAGCGTGTAGCGGCGGCCGTTGAATTCGACGGCCTCGTGCTCGATCCTGCGCTGCTCGAAGATGCGGCGGCGACGGTCGGCGAGCGCGGTGCCGAGTCGATGACGTTCAAGGCCGAGCGCCCTGATGCGCGCCTCGAGGTCCTCGACGTTGAGTCGGGTGAGGCGCGTGATGAGTTCGGACGAGGTCTGCTCGAGGTCCTTCCTGTCGCCGAGCATCGTGACGCAGAGCGGCTGGATCTCCTTCGGCAGGAGGTCCTTGACGACCGAGAGCGCCTTCGTCGTGTGGCTCGTGACGAGCACGCGCTTGCCCTGCGAGAGGAAGTGGCCGAGAAGGTTCGCGATGGTGTGGGTCTTGCCTGTGCCGGGAGGGCCCTGCACGAGCACGACGTTGTTGTGTTCGACCTCGTGCGCGATTGCGAGCTGCTCGGGGTTCGCGGGCTTGGCGAGAAGTACGTCGGGGTCCTCGCCCGCCGTCGCGGCGAGTTTGGCTTCGAGCGAAAGCGTGGGCGTGAGGCCCGAGGCGAGCGTCGGGAAGACGTCGGGACAGACGATCTCCATCAGGTGCGCGGGCACGTCGCGGTGTTCGGCGATGTCCTTCCTGATGCTGCGGATCGCACTGCGAACGCCGCTCGGACGCGGCTGAATAAGAATGACGGGACTCGCCTCGAGCGTGAAGGCGGGTTTTTCACCCGCGTCCTCGGGGAGTGCTTCTTCTGCGGGTACGAAGCGGCAGTCTGGGTGAAGGCTTGCGGCGAGCTTTTCGAGCGCCTCGGAAAGCGACTCGTCGCCTGCAAGGTTCGCGTCCGCACCCGCATCCTCGAGCCATTCCTCAAAGCGCGAGGCGGCCTTGAGGTCGATGCCGTCCTCGGCAAAGGGCGCGAGGATTTCGGCAAGGAGCCTCGGGTCCTCGTCGCCGTTTCTGCGCACTTCGATCACGGGCAGGTTGCGGCGGCTCGAGCCGAGCTCGATGACGAGCGGCTGCACGAGGAGCGGCCAGCGCACGGGGTTCTTCGCGCGCGTGACGTCGGGGTTCGACGAGAAGACGGCCGTGCCGATCACGCACTCGTCGCGAAGGTTCGACTCGGAGAGATGGTCCCTCAGATCCTGCAGGCGCTCGAAGAGCGCATGGTTGGGAAGAATCTCGCCTCTGGCCTCCAGCCAGGAGCCGCGGATCCTGAGCCAGTCGGCGAGCGTCTCGTAGAGTTCGGCCGACTCGGGATGCTCGGCCGGATCGGGCAGGGCCTTCCAGTCGGGCGTCCATTCGGGGGCGCGCCAGTCGCCCGTCGCGTACGGGGCGAGAGACTCGGGAATCGGCGGGCACGGCGGCATCTCGAGCTTTTCGATGCGGCAGACGAGGTCGGCGTCGGCGCCCGTCGGGTCGCCCGCAACGAGCCCCGGCACGGCCGCCTCGAGCTCGGGGAGCCTGAGAAGCCTGCCGCACCTCGAGAGGTGCCTTGCGGCCGTCTGCCTGAGGCTCGTGGCCTCTTCAATGAAGGTGAGAAGACTGTCGATTGCTTCGCGCTGTGCTTCGGTGGCTATCATCGGAATTGTCTTGGCTGCCGTCCGGAGAATCGTCCGGCCGGAATCGGATTTCGGAATCTAAACACCACATTGTACTGAAGCTCGCGGAAACGCTCGTGACGCACGGGTAGGACGTCCGGGCGGTGACGGGTAGAATTCAAATTCTGCGGGCGGCGTCCCGTTTCTTCAAACTTCACGCATAGTAGGATTGCCCATGATCCGCTTCCTTCGGAAATTTGCGGTTTTCTTCATCGCTACCCTCGTTCTCACCTTCCTCTGGTCCGTATTCCAAGAGGGAACGATTTTCGCACGATCGAGCCATTGAGTCTATGAGTTGTTTTGCTTGGGATGACGAGGAGGTGAAACGCACTTTGGGAGAGTAAAATTAAACTTTTTCCCTTTACGCAAAAGGCCCGTCCCGTGCCGCGGATTGGAGAAGCAGGATTAGGCAGGACAGACCAGAGGAGAAAAAGCCTTGACCGATCAGTTTTCCATCATCACCACGCTCGTGACGGGCTTCGGGCTCGCGCTTGTCTTCGGGTGGCTTGCAGAGCGCTTCCTGAAGACCCCCGCGCTTGTGGGCTACATCATCGCGGGCGTGTCCGTGGGCCTCTTCCCGCTCCTTCCCAACGTCGACCGCGTCGTCACGGAGCAGTTCGCCGAAATCGGCGTGATGCTCCTGATGTTCGGCGTGGGCCTGCATTTCTCGGTCGCCGACCTCGTGAAGGTCAAGGGCGTGGCCGTCACGGGCGCGATGCTGCAGATGGCCGCATCGGGCGCCGCCGGCACGGCCGTCGCGCTCCTTGCCTGGGACTGGGCGCTTCCCAATGCGATCGTCTTCGGCATGACGCTCTCGTGTGCGTCGACCGTCGTTGTGATGAAGGCCCTTGAGCTTCGCAAGCTTTCCGTCACGCCGAGCGGCCAGGTCGCCATCGGCTGGCTCGTCGTGCAGGACCTCGTCACCGTCTTCATCATGGTGTGCCTGCCGCTCGTCGCAGAGGTGACGCAGGGCGAAGGCCCCGTTGATCCGAGGCTCATCGTCATCTCGCTCTCCAAGACGCTGCTCAGCGTCGCGGTGTTCGTGGCCGGCATGTTCATCGTCGGCAAGCGTCTCTTCCCGTGGATTCTCCAGCGCGTGGCGCTTTCGGGCTCCCGCGAGCTCTTCACGCTCTGCGTGCTTGCGATCGCCATCGGGATCGCCTACGGCGCGGGTGCGATCTTCAACGTGAGCTACGCTCTGGGCGCCTTCTTCGCAGGCATGGTGATGCGCGAGTCTAGCTTTGCGCACCGTGCGGCCCGCAACTGCCTGCCGCTGCAGGACGCGTTTTCGGTGCTGTTCTTCATCTCCGTGGGCCTCATGCTCGACCCGTACGTCTTCGTGAACGAACCCTGGGCCGTGATCGCCGTGATGCTCATTATCATGTGCATCACGAGCAGCGTGACGGCCGCGCTCGTGCTGCTTCTGGGCTGGCCGCTCGACACGGCCCTCGTCATGGGCGCCTGTGTCTCGCAACTCGGTGAATTCTCCTTCATTCTCTGCGGCCAGGGCATTGCGCTCGGGATCGCGACGCCGGGCACGATGAGCATCGTCGTGGCAGCCTCGATTCTGACGATCGCGCTCAATCCGCTGATGTTCACTGCCATCCCGCACGTGAGGAACCTCCTCGTCTCCCGCCGTCCGTTCTTTGCGCGCATGGCCGAACGCGTCTCGCCGCTCGCCTCCGTCGAGCCCAAGACCATCAAGGGGCACGTGCTCATCGCGGGCGTCAACGAGGTCGTACTCGCGCTCCTGCCGAGGCTCGAGGCCCGCGGCATCGACTTCACCTGCTTCGTGATGAGCGACACGACCGCCGCGGTCGTCGACTCCTACAAGCATGGTTCGGCCATCGTCGGCAATCCGTCCGACCCCGCGCTCCTCGTCCAGGGCCATCTCGTCGATGCCGAGGTCCTCGTGCTGCCGTCCTCCGACATGGTCCTCAACAAGACCGTCTTTGCGGCCGCGCGCGAACTCAAGCATGACTGCCGCATCATCGTGCGCGTCGCCAGCCCCGAAAACCTCAGGGTTGTGCCGTCCGACGAACACACCCGCATCCTCAACGACACCCAGATCGCCTCCGAAAGCCTCGGTGAGGCCGTGGCCGACGTCTTCGGCATCGGCGCTCAGGTTCGCCACAAAAAGGCGGTCGCACGAGGCGAGGCGACGAACGATGTCGACGAGGACGAAGGCGCTGTCCTGATCGCGCAGGCCCGCGCCGAAGCCGCCGCGAGCGCCGCCCGTCATGCGGCCCGAAACGCCTCCCGCCATTCGATCTTAGACGGCATCAGGGAGAAGATGGCGAAGCGCCGCGAGGAAAAGGCGAGGGCGAAGGCCGCCGCCCAGGCCGCTCAGGCTGCCGAGGCTCAAAAGCCCTCCTTCTCCTCCGGCATGAAGGACAAGATTGTCGGTCTTAGCGTCAAGCAGAGGATCGCGGACCTCAAGGTGAAGGAAAAGATCGCGGACCTCAACGTCAAGGAGAAGATCGACAACCTCGACGTCAAGGGCCGCATCGAAAAGCTCGACCTCAAGGACAAGATGGACAAGATCAAGGGCGTCGACTACAAAAAGTGGATGCCGTCCTTCGGCAAGTCCGCCGCTGCCGGAACCGCTGTCGCTGAAGCCGCTCAAACTGCTGAAGCTGCAGAGGTTGCCGAGACAGCTAAACCCGTTCAGACCGAATCCGCTGCGCCCGCTGTCGTGCAGCCTGAAGCTGCCCAGTCCAAGATCGCCGTCGAAGAGGCACGCGCCTCCGTGCCCGAGATTCCCGTCGTCGAGGCTGTCGTGAGTGAGGCGTCCGTAAAGGACGTTTCTGAGGCCGATGCATCGTCTGAAGAAGCAACGGACGGCGGACACAAGGGTGAATGATCAGAGGAGGGCCATGAGCAGGGCGATGCCGCCCTCAAGGCGCTCTCTGCCGTTTGCGACAGAACGGCTTTCGAGATATCCGTTGCGCGCAGTCCTGTGCGCACGCAGGTGGCTGAAGCCGTGAGAACGGGAACACAACGACAATGGGGGCGTCCGTATGGACGCCTCCATTGTCGTCATTGTCATTGTTGTGGCGGCTTTGCCGTGTCGCCGGAAGTGGCAGCCTGTGCAGCTCTTGCGAGGAGAATGGTCTGAAGACTTCCCGTCATCAGGTCCATTGCCTGCCTGTACATGAAAAAGAGGCACGGAAAAATCCCGTACCTCCTGCTTTACAACCGACAGCTGTCAGACGGCATTACTGCTTCTGCTGAGCCTTTTCGGCGGCCTCGAGGACGTGAGGACCGACGTGCCAGTGGCGAAGGGCGTAAACATTGGCGCTCTTGGCCAGCGGGCGGAAGTCGGGAGCCGCACGGTTGATGGCGGCAACGGCGGCGTCAACCATCAGACCGATCAGGCTGGCGTTCTGACTGCTGGAGTCTTTTACAAAGGTAACGGTATCCTTCCAGAGGGAGGTGCCGTCAGCCTTGAAGAGCTCGTACTCGGCGGTGACCTTCGTCTTCGTGTTCAACACGATGTACTGGGCGTCCCAGTAGGTGACCTTGATGAACAGCACGGAGTCGGCATGGAACATTTCTGCGAGCTTGACGGGGCCGAGTTCGCGGACGCGTTCCGGTTCATAGAGGCTTTCGGATTCAAGAACGAACTTGACAGTGTCAACGGGGAAGGCGTAGTAGCCCATGTTGGCCAGCGGCGTGGTGGCGGTGGCGTGCATGAGCGTGTCGGCTTCGACGCTGTTCGTTTCGTTGATGACGGGAACGACCAGAATGGAGCGCAGTTCAGGCTCGTCAAAGGCGAACTGGCGGGGGCCGGAGGCGCAGCCAGCCAGTAGCATGGCGGAGCAGAGGCCCAAAATCATGGAGAGGCGACGGAACATCACTTGGATTTCTCCTGTTGGTTCTTGAGGGCGAGGTGACGCTTGATGCCAGTTACCAGGTCATCCATGAAGGGCTTGCTTTCAGGCCAGGTCTTGGCTTCCATTTCATAGTAGGGAATGGCGTCCTCGAGCTTGCCGGCGCGGGCGTAGAAGGTGCCGATTTCAGCATAGAGACCGGGAGCCAGCATGATGCCGGTCTTCTTGGAGTCTTCGACGGCTTCAAGAAGGGCGGCGAGGTATTCCTCGTCGGTGATGGTCTGCCCGTAGTGGTCGTACAGATGGTCCTGATAGTCGTTCCACGTGAGCCTGGGCTGGTGGCTGCAGCCGCTGAGGGCGGCGACTGCGAGCAGGCTCATGACAATAGTGAGCTTCTTCATAAGATGAGTCGTTTACTGGATGACAATGGTCTTGGAAACACCGTCGTTGACGAAGATGCGCTGGACGTTCTGCTTGCCGTTGGGTATCTTGACGGTGATCGTGTGGGTGCCGGGAAGGACGCGCAGAGCGGCATCGCCTTCCATGAAGTCGGACATGATGCCGACCTTCAGGCCGTCGACGTACACGGGAAGATCCGTGTTGTCGAGGGGGGACTTGAAGCTGATCTGGGGACGGTCGTCAAGGACGCCGGCCTGTTCCGTCGGCATGGCGGTGCAACCCGCCAGAAGGATGGCGGCCGAAGCGACGGCAGCCGTAACAAAAGTGCGGATCTTGGACATTACTTGATCTCCTCAATGACGAGCTTGTTGGGGTCGTGCTTGCCGAGGGAGCCCGAAATCACCTTGACGAGGGAGCCTTCCGTTTCTGGAGAGTCGCCGAAGTTCTGGGTGACTTCGATCTTGGCGATCTCGGTGCCGGGGAGGCGGACGAGGAAGCCGGTCTGGCCAGACTTGACCTGCTTGCCTGTCGTCTTTAGTCGACTTTCTTTCCAATGTCAACCCCTCAGAAACACCGTGGTGCCTGCGCTTGCGGGTCTATAGACTTTGTGGCGACCAATTTCGGCGGACCTGCGACCACGGGCCCGCCGTTCTCATGACAAAGGAGTTCGAATATGTTCAAGAAGTCTCTGATCGCCGTTGCCTCGCTGCTTGCCGCCGTTGGCACGGCCCAGGCCTGCAGCACGCTCGTGATCGGCAAGGCCGTTTCCGAAACGGGCAACATCATCGTCGCCCACAACGAAGACAACGGCGGTCGTCTCTTCAACATGCAGCACTACGTTCCGCCCGCCAAGCACAAGAAGGGTGAAATGCTGAAGTTCGAGAAGTTCGCGGCCGAAATCCCGCAGGTCGAGGAGACGCTGGGCTTCTACTGGACGCAGACCTTCGTTCCTGACGGCGCGAGCTTCGCCGACGGCTTCTTCAACGACGCCGGCGTCGTGGTTGCTACGAACTGGTGCGGCGAGATCTTCGACGCCGACCGCATGGAAGTCAAGGACGGCGGCATCGGCTACGGCATTCGCCGCCTCGTCGCCGAACGCGCCCACTCCGCCCGTGAAGGCGTTGAAATCGCCACGAAGCTCCTCGCCGAATTCGGCTACTTCCACGACGGCCGCACCTACACGATCGCCGATGCGAACGAAGCCTGGCAGCTCGCGATCCATCAGGGCAACAGCTGGGTCGCCCGCAAGATTCACGACAACGAAGTCGTCTACATCCCGAACAACTTCCTCATGGACAAGGTTGACCTGAACGACAAGGAAACCTGGAAGATCGAGCCCAAGCAGGTCGAGCGCGCCATCAAGGACGGCCGCCATGACGCCAAGAACCCGATCTTCAACTGGCGCAAGGTCGTGGCTCAGGAATCCGTTCGCCACGAACGCTGGAACGCCAACCGCAACGTCCTCGCCTGGAAGTTCCTCACGGGCGTCGAATACAACGATCCTGAAAAGTTTCCGTACAGCGCCGTCATCGACCGCAAGCTCGGCGTCAAGGACGCCATGGCCCTCCTGCGCCTGCACGAGGACTACATCGGTCAGGACCAGGAGCTCTATCACTCCAAGTCCGAAGGCATCTGCCGCACGACGTCCCATGACTCGATCGTTTACAACCTGACGGCCGATCCGACGCTCACCGAAGCCTGGAAGACGCTCGGCCGTCCGTGTCAGTCCGTCTTCGTGCCGCTCTATCCGCTCGCCGGTCCCGCCAAGGGCACCGCCTTCACGGATCCGGCCACGGCCACGAAGGAACACTTCGCGGGCACTCCCGCCATGTTCGACTACCGCGCCGACTTCACGCCGCACAGCGTCTTCAGCGCCTCCAACAACGCCATCGACTACCTGCGCGGCGACGAACTCGCCAAGCGCACGCAGCTCATCCAGGCTGAGGAAGACAAATTCATGAAGGACCGCGCCGCCGTGACGAAGAAGGCCGCCGGCCTCAAGGGTGAGGAACGCATGAAGTTCCTGCACGACTACAACCAGAAGTCCTATGACCATGTCCTCAAGATCATGCAGGCCGAAAACGCCCGCCTGATGCCCAACAAGGTCAAGATCCTCGCCGACGTCGTCAAGGCCGACGGCGACGGCACGGTCGACTTCGCGCTGCTCGGCGCCAAGGGCCACGAAGTGCTGAGCGCCAACATGGAGGCGACTCGCGCCGGCATGAGCGCCAACCAGCTCAACTCCACCCGTCAGTGGAAGAACTTCGCTCCGGCTGAAAAGATGGTCTACAAGGACGTCAACAACGACGGCATCACCGACGTCGTCTTCACGTTCAAGGCCAAGGACGTCACGAAGGGTGCCGTTGCCGGTGCCGCCATGGACCTCTGGCTCTACACCCAGATCAACGGCCATCGCGTGACGGGCTTCGACGTGGTGCCTGTCGAAAACGACAAGGTCAAGATGAACAAGGGCGCCCGCGACGGCAAGGGCCTCCTGTAATCACGGCCACGGGTCCCGCCGGCGGGACCCGTCCCTGACCTGAAAAGAGGGCGCGCGGTTCATCGAATCGTGCGCCCTCTGCATTGCGGGAGAGCGGGGCAGGCCAGTTTTGCGAAAGCTGTCTTTCGTTCTGATCCTGCAAGTCGTCAAAAGATCACTCAAAGCCCAGAAACGAAGTAGACACTTCTCTTAAAAGCCCTGTTTAATCGGGGCTTTTTCTTGTACCGCGATGGGTGCATATGGATATAATTATATCCACCCATAAAAGGAGATCAAATGGCCGCTCGGAAGGAGTTCCCGGTCAAAGTTCGCCGTGTGGCAGTAACGAACAAAAAGACCGGCGTCAAATACATCGAGGAACGTCGCTATCAATACGATCCGGCAAAGGGCTACAACGTCCTTCTGTCGAGCCGTCGGACGGGTGAAAAAATCCTGGAAGGCGAAACGGTGACAACCCGTTGCCGCCCCAAGAAGAAGCCAGCCGAAGCGGCTCAGACTGCCGAGCTCTCTGCCAAACGAACCCGTGTAGGGGCTCTGGACTTGATTCGTCATGCCGGGGCAGTGGCCGGACTCGAAAGTTCGGTCCGCAGGGCGTATCCCAACGGTGGAACCTCCGAGAAGCTGCTCTCTGTCTCTCAGTACTTGGTCGCTACGGGTGAAACTGTTCACAACGTGGAGGCCTGGCAATGCGAACATGATCTCCCCTACGAAGCCGGCCTGTCCGAGGACATTTGCTACGACCTCTTCCACGAGCTCGGCCTGGATGAATCCGGTTCGCAGTCTCTCTTCCGGGAACTGGCCCGTACGGCAGGCAACGACGAACAGCCGGCCATCGCATTCGATTCAACCTCGCACTCCGTCTACGGCAACGGCCTGAAACCGTACGCGCGGCAAGGCTTCAACAAAGACGGCGACGGCTTGGACATCTACAAGATCATCACTTTCTACTCGCTTGATTCCGGTCTGCCCGTTTCTTTCGAGCTTCAGCCCGGCAACATCCCCGACGTGATTTCTCTCGTCAATGCCGTGCCTCGGGCCAAGGCATACGGCTTGAAGAATCCGGAGTTCTGCCTCGACAACGGGTTCTTCAGCAAGGAGAACGTGCTGCGCTTCCTGCGCAAGAATTTCAAGTTCACGATCCTCGCCACGCTCAAGCACGCCTGGATCTACAAGCACTTGGACAGCGCCGCCGATGATGGGACCAAACTGAGAGACCACTTCTCGCGGTACGCTTCTCAGTGCCCGTTCGACGAGAAGATCAGTGCCGTGTCGGTGTCTGAAATGACGCCGTTTGAATGGAAGCGGCAGCGCACGCGCAATGGCGTAGCCGCCGGGGATACGGAGTCGAAATCCTTCCGGCTGTACTTTCACTATTTCCGCAACAATGCCCGAGCTGTCATGGAAGCTTCAGCCTTCCACACGAAGCTCAAAAGCTACGAAATGAGTCTTGCAGCCGGCAAGGAAAATGAAATGGACGATGCCGAGCTTGAGTTCGCGCACCGGTACTTCTCGTGGAAGCGTGTTCGAGGCGGAGGCATCAAGGTCATCCCCAACGAAGAGGCCATTCTGGCCGCACAGAAGGACTTTGGGATTTTCGTCATCCTTTCAAATCTTCATGCGAGCCCGTGGGACGTGCTTCGTCGCTACCGTCGCCGCAACGACATTGAAACCTCGTATCGCGTCGTCAAGTCCGACCTTGACGGGCGAAAGCCCCGAGTCTGGACGATGACCAGCGTACGCGGGAAAGAAATCTGCCGACACGTCGCACTCGGCTACCGTTTCGTGCTGCAGAGCATGATGGAGCGCACGGCTCAGGAAGCCGAGCGGCGAGCCAACGATGAGTCGCTCGGGAAGACTGTGCGGAAGCAGTACGAAAAACTGACAGCCTGGATTCGATCGATGACGCTCAAGCAGTTGCTCGATTGGTTCGACTGCGTGGAAAGAGTCGAGGTGAGGAACAGGGTGGCTCAGTACCGTTGGTCTACGGAGACGACGGCCAGAGACCAGATGTTCCTCGAGCTCTTCTTCGACGAATCTGACTGAGTGTAGATTCCACGGTTTTCAAGGTCTATCGGCGACGTGAAAACGGGCGACATCATCGACTTCGACTATTCGCCCGACAAGGGCACCACGGTCCATCTGAATGACAAGCCCGTGGGCGAGCCCATCGGCGGCGGCCGCGCGCTCTACAACGCCGTGCTCGCCATCTGGCTTGGCGACAATGCCATCGACGACGGCCTCAAGAAGAAGCTTTTGAAATCAGGCGACTGAATGCCCTGAAAAATACAACGGCCCGGAACCGCAAGGTTTCGGGCCGTCTTTTCATTAAAGGACTGCGGGGCATTCGCCCCTGAGCTTCCTCAGAAAGCGCTTGGCGGTGCCGCACGCATAGCCGAGCGCATAGAAGCGCTCGCCCATCGCGTGGATGATGGCCTCAACGTCGGGCAGCGGAAGCTTGTCGGCGATGTAGCCGCGAAGCTCCTCACGAAGAACGTCCTCGGCGGGACGGTTTCGCATTTCGGAGACGGCGCGAAGCGTGCGCATGGCCTCGGGGGAAAGACGCCCCATGATCTCGCGGGTGACGTCGGGAGCGTGCTCTTCAAGCGGACTGCGCGCCATGGCTAACCTCAGGCGAATTCGGGCGGAACGCCCGTGAAGACCTGCGCCCACATGCCTGCGACCTGCGCCAGCGCCTGACGGGCCGCGGGCGTGTCGAGGCCGCCGCGCTCGACGATCTCGCGCGCGAGGTTGTCGGCGTCGTCGGCAAAGAGCGCAGCCGCATGCGTGATCACCTGACGGGGCGAATGGCCGTGATAGTCGAGCGTCTCGGCCAGATAGTCGGCGAGACCGCCGTTGCCGTGCCACTCGGAGTCGGCCTCATAGTGAGGATTCTCGCCCGAAAAGGCGTTGACGAGCCAGCGCACGAGCTTGCTCTTGGCCTCCTCGTACTCCTCGTCGCTCATCATGCCCGCGGCGCGCTGAGCGGCGCGAAGCGTCATGTTGCGGACGGCCTTCGCGAAGATCTCGCCCGTCACCTCGACGCTCAGAAGATTGGGCAGACGCTCCGCCCTGGAACTGAAGTCCTTGCAGCATCCTGCGCTGCAGTTCGATCCGCAACCGGCCATGTCCCGTCTCCGATCGTTCAGTTGAGTTTGTCGGCCCTGCGGCCGGTGAAGCGCAGCGTCCAGAGCGCGGCGGTCGAATTCACGGTCTCGGAGAGCTTCTCGGGCGTCATCTCATCGGCCTTCGTCAGCGTGCGGACCATGTCGTAGATGCCGTGCAGGAAGGTGCGGCACACGTAGACCATGACGGCGCGCGGATTGGCACTGTCGATCTCCTCGGGGAGCTCGTCCTCGGCATAGTCGGGAAGCTTGCGCAGCTCCTCGACGAGCGCGGGACCGACGAGCGGAAGCGCACTCGTGAAGCCGGGATTCTCGCCCATGAGCGTGCGGGCGAGGTGACGCGCAATGGCATCGTCCTCCTCGGTTGCCTGATCGGGCGTGATGGCCTTCGTGGCAACGCGGTGCATGCGGCGGAGCACGTCCCAGATGCAGCCGACTAGCAGCTGTTCGAGCACGTTCTCGTCAAGAACGACAGCCTCGACCTTTTCCTCGCCCTGCTCCGGGGCCTGCTCCTCGATCTTCTTTTCGTCCGTCATTCCGTCTTGTCTCCTTCGCTGTCATCCGCCGCGCCTTCCTCGTCCTCCTCTTCGGGGGCAATGCCGAGGATCATCTCAGCCCAGGTGGCGAAGTGGGCGGAGAAGAGTTCGTCATGAAGGACGCCGTTCAGAATGGTCTGCATGTCCGTCGTCTCGTGGGCATCGGCCCAGTACTCTGCGATGGCGGCGGCCTCCTGGAAGCAGGTCATGACGGCGAGCACAAGGAGACTCTCGTCATCGGCGAAGGTCCTGCGGTCCTCCTCGGGCATGTTTTCAAGCATGTCGGAAAGAAGCGGACGAAGGGCGGCGCCCCGCGCGGCGGGATCCCAGCCCTCGGGAAGCTCGAGCGAGTCGGTGTGCCCCATGAAGATCGAGGCGACGCCGAAGACGATCCTGGAGAAGTCATTGGGATCGCCCTGCTCATTCAGCATGACGGCGATCGCATCACGTCCGGTGTACATCAGGATCTCGGCGAGAACGGCGGAATCGCCGATCGAAGGAAGCGCCACGACGGCGCCGCTCGTATTCTGTTCGGTCATAGGAAATTTCATCCTTGGGGGCCGTCATGCAGGGGTGCCGCGGCTCTTGTGAAAACATGCCGACATTATACAGAGCGAAGGCCCCGCACCCGCTTCAGGAGTACGAAACGGCATGCGGTGCAGGTGATGATGGAGGTGCGACGGAAAAGGCGCCCGCGGACGAATCCTGCGGGCGCCTTCGGAAGGTGCTTCAAAGGACGGCTCAGGCCTTGGGCGGGAGCTGGGCCTTGGCGCCGTCGACGATCTTCATCGCCGAGGCGATCATGCCGGAGATGTCGCCGAGGTTGCCCGGGACGATGAGCGTGTTGTTGGTCTTCGCGAGCTGCGAGAAGGCCTCGACGTACTTTTCGGCGACCTGCAGGTTGACGGCGTTCATGCCGCCTTCGGCCTGCGTGGCGGCGGCAACGCGGCGAAGGGCCTCGGCCGTTGCCGTGGCAAGGGCGAGCGTGGCGGCCGCCTGGCCTTCGGCCTTGTTGATCTCGGCCTGCTTTTCACCCTCGGACTGGGCGATGGCGGCCTCGCGGGCGCCGGTGGCGAGGTTGATCTGCTCGAGCTTGCGGCCTTCGGATGCGGCGACGACGGCGCGCTTTTCGCGCTCGGCCGTGATCTGCTGCTGCATGGCCTGCAGGATGACGGCGGGCGGCGTCAGGTCCTTGATCTCGTAGCGGAGCACCTTGACGCCCCAGTTGAGGGCCGCCTCGTCAATCGCGGAGACGACGGACTTGTTGATGAGATCGCGCTCCTCGAAGGTCTTGTCGAGCTCCATCCTGCCGACGACGGAGCGAAGCGTCGTCTGGGCGAGCTGCGTGATGGCGACGACGTAGTTGGACGTGCCGTAGGAGGCGCGCTGCGGGTCGGTCACTTGGAAGAAGAGGACGCCGTCGACCGTGAGCTGGGTATTGTCGCGCGTGATGCAGACCTGGCTCGGCGTGTCGAGCGGGATCTCCTTGAGGGAGTGGCGGTAGGCGACGCGGTCGATGAAGGGAATGATGAAGTTGAGGCCCGGCGTGAGCACGGCGTGGAACTTGCCGAGGCGCTCGACCACCCACGCGGTCTGCTGGGGCACGACCTTGACGGACTGGAACGCAAAGAGCACCGCCACGACGACGAGCACGAGCGTAAAGATGAGAAAGCCGCTGACGTTCATTTTTTCAATGACTCCGTATGACGTGTGAAATAGGCGTCGCCTCTACTTGAGGGCGGCGGAACGAAGGACGAGGCGAGTGCCGTCGACGCGGGCGATGATCCAGGTGCCCGGCGTGAGATCGCCCTCTTCGGCGCAGGCGATCCAGGGCGCGCCGCGGTACTGCACGACGGCGGTGCCGCCCGTGCCCACGGATTCGACTCGGATGCGCTCGCCCTCGTCAAGATTCATGAGACGATCGGCCTGCGGATTCTTCCTGCGGCGCAGGAGATGCGCAAGCGCGCAGCCGATGACGGTCACGAGGGCGCAGACCGCGAACTGCCAGCTCGCCGAGAGGCCAAGCCAGCTCGCGGCGCCCGCGGCCGCGCACGCCAGCGTGACGGCCAGAAGATAGACCGTGCCCGTCACCATCTCGACGGCGGCGACGATCAGCGCCAGTATGAACCAGAGAACCGTACCTGATATGATCAACGTTCCTGCCTCCGCAAGCGCCCCTGATCCGCCGCAGGAACCGCCCTGCGGGCCACAGAGGCCGTACCAGAACACTCTAGCACAGCGGCGAACGGCGGCACTCCTAGGTTTTCACGCACTTACGAAACGACAATCGGGAAGACAAAAAGACCGGCGCCCGCATTCCTCCGAAGAGAACTGCGGGCGCCGGTCCTCACTCAACTGCAGAAGTCGTGAAAACTATTCTCCGTGCGTACGGTCTCGAATCGCATCCAGTCCTATCGCCGCGGCAAAGGCAGCGATCGCCGCCGCAAAGCTCGCCTGCGGCGCGAGAAGACCGAGAACGGGCGCCGCAAGAAAGAATGCGGAGACCGAAAGACCTGCGGTTGAGGCGGCTCTGAGCGCCGTGCGCGTCCTTGCAGCTGCATGCTTCGTCATGTTGCCCTTCCCTGCGCCCGAAAGGCGCCTGTGATTCGTGTGGTCCTGCCCGTTCGCACCTGCGAATGGTTCTTACTCTCATTAATGATAATCATTCTCATGGCACATGTCAAGCACGGACGTGAAATCATCTCGGGCACATGCGATTCGAAGGGACCAGACAAAAGCCCCCGGCGCCTTTCGGAGCCGGGGGCCTTGTTCGGACTAGCGTCTCAGCGCGTCAATTACTTGACGGCGAGGCGACGCCACGTGTCGACGACGGTGTCGGGGTTGAGCGAGATGGACTCGATGCCCTGTTCCATCAGCCAGGCGGCGAAGTCGGCGTGGTCGGAAGGACCCTGGCCGCAGATGCCGACGTACTTGCCGCGTTCGCGGCAGGCCTTGATGGCCATGGCGAGGAGCGCCTTGACGGCCGGATCGCGTTCGTCGAAGGACGCGGCGACGAGGCCGGAGTCTCGGTCGAGACCGAGGGCGAGCTGCGTCATGTCGTTCGAGCCGATGGAGAAGCCGTCGAAGTACTCGAGGAACTGGTCGGCGAGGACGGCGTTGGACGGAATTTCGCACATCATGTTGAGGCGAAGGCCGTTGACGCCGCGCTTGAGACCGTACTGTTCCATGATTTCGTTGACGCGCTTGGCTTCATTGAGCGTACGCACGAACGGAATCATCAGTTCGACGTTGGTGAGGCCCATTTCGTCGCGCACGAACTTCATGGCGCGGCATTCCATCGCGAAGCATTCGGCGAACTGGTTCGAGATGTAGCGGGAGGCGCCGCGGAAGCCGAGCATCGGATTTTCTTCATCCGGCTCGTAGAGGGCGCCGCCGATGAGCTTGCGGTACTCGTTAGACTTGAAGTCGGACATGCGGACGATGACCTTCTTCGGGTAGAAGGCGGCGGCAATCGTGGCCACGCCTTCGGCGATGCGCTTCTCGAAGAATTCCTTCGGGCTGACATAGCCGGCGGAGAGGCGTTCGGCGGCGTCGCGCAATTCGCTCGGGACGTTCGGGTACTCAAGAACAACCTTCGGGTGGATGCCGATGTTGTTGTTGATGATGAACTCAAGGCGGGCAAGGCCGACGCCCTTGTTCGGGATGGCCTGGAACTCGAAGGCGAGCTGCGGGTTGCCGACGTTCATCATGACCTTGACCGGGATTTCCGGGAGGGCGCCGCGCTGGACTTCCTCAACGGCCACTTCCTGGATGCCTTCGTAGATGTTGCCCGTGTCGCCTTCGGCGCAGGACACCGTCACTTCGTCGTTTTCGCAGAGGCGTTCCGTGGCGTCGCCGCAGCCGACGACGGCCGGGATGCCGAGTTCGCGGGCGATGATGGCCGCGTGGCAGGTACGACCGCCGCGGTTCGTCACGATGGCGGAGGCCTTCTTCATCACCGGTTCCCAGTTGGGGTCGGTCATGTCCGTGACGAGAACGTCGCCGGCCTGAACGCGATCCATTTCAGCGGCGCTGTCGACGATGCGGACCGGGCCCGTGCCGATCTTCTGGCCGATGGCGCGGCCCTGGCAGAGCAGGCGGCCCTTGGACTTGAGCGTGTAGCGGAGCTGCACGTCGGCCTTGTTCTGCTGGGACTTCACCGTTTCAGGACGGGCCTGAAGGATGTAGATCTTGCCGTCGTTGCCGTCCTTGCCCCACTCGATGTCCATCGGACGACCGTAGTGCTTTTCAATGATGCGGGCGAAGCGGGCCAGTTCGATCACATCTTCGTCGGTGATGGCGAACTTGCGGCGGTCTTCGGCCGGGACATCGACCGTGCGGACCGTGCGGCCGACGGACTTGTCGGATTCGAACTCCATCTTGATGAGCTTGGAGCCGAGCGTCTTGCGGATGATCGGATACTTGCCGGCATCAAGGATGGGCTTGTGGACGTAGAACTCGTCGGGATTCACGGCGCCCTGAACCACGGTTTCGCCGAGGCCGTAGGAGGCGGTGATGAAGACCACCTGGTCGAAGCCGGATTCGGTGTCGAGCGTGAACATCACGCCGGCGGCGCCGCGGTCGGAGCGGCACATGCGCTGCACGCCGGCGGACAGGGCGACTTCAGCGTGCGTGAAGCCCTTGTGGACGCGGTAGGAGATGGCGCGGTCGTTGTAGAGGGAGGCGAAGACCTCCTTCATGTGCTTGAAGACGGCGTCGATGCCGACGACGTTGAGCACCGTTTCCTGCTGACCGGCGAAGGAGGCGTCGGGAAGGTCTTCAGCCGTGGCGGAAGAGCGAACGGCAACGGAGATTTCCTCCTGACCGTCCTTGAGCCATTCGTAGAATTCGCGGATTTCCTTTTCGAGCTCGGCCGGGAACGGAGCGGCTTCAATCCAGCCGCGGATCTCGGCGCCGGCAGCGGCGAGCGCCTTGACGTCGTCGACGTCAAGGGTGGTGAGACGCTGAGCAATGCGCTCCTCGAGACCGCCTTCCTTCAGGAAGAGGCGGAAGGCTTCGGCCGTGGTGGCGAAACCGTCCGGCACGCGGATGCCAGCGCTCGTGAGCTGGCTGAGCAGTTCGCCGAGCGAAGCGTTCTTGCCGCCGACGCGATCAACGTCGGTCATGCGAAGCTGACTAAAGGGGAAAACGTAACGACCCTGTACCATGCTTATCCTCTTAAGCCCCAAGAACCGGGGCGGTGGTTCAATTGTGGGGGATTTTACCTGTTCAGAGCGCTTTATGCGCCGGAAAATGGGCCTACCCTGCATATTTTTTGATCCCGCAGGACAATTTCAGGGATTTTCCGCAGGTCCGATCCGCCTCAATAGATGAAATCTAGACGCAGGCAGAGTGTCATTGTTCCCATCTAGGTGGTTTTGAGTAGGGCGAGGCACTTTCACGCGACAGCAGATAAAATGACCTGATCCGATCCGGCCGGCAGGCGCCGCCCCCGCGGCCCCGCCCCGCCGCCTCCAGACCGTCTATATACTGTCTCTTATACACATCTGACGCTGCC
>ENA-UALB01000156-UALB01000156.1-human-gut-metagenome-genome-assembly--contig:-NODE-156-length-18578-cov-17.495870_pt1 | contig 18578 bp, 16 predicted proteins | sample MGYA00243695_ERZ654458 | MGnify/ENA primary metagenome ERZ654458 (study PRJEB26926, sample SAMN06164669) | human gut metagenome | biome: ENVO:00009003; feature: ENVO:2100002; material: ENVO:00002003...
CCGCACCCTGCCTTCGGGACTTTCACCCTGTAGAGATCGCCCATGCGGGGCGCACAATGCAAAGGCCCAGCTCTCGGTAACCGGCTGGGCCTTTGTTTTTTCAATTTTGGATTTTTTGGCGCGCTCCACCCTACTTTTGTAGTATATAACGTGTTACACGTTACTTTTTATGCTATAATAGATTCATCAAACAAAGGAGTTGCTCATGTCCGAAACCACTATCCCAGAAGCCACTAAAGACAAAATCTTCGCCTTCCTCGACATCATGGACGCCAAGGGCCAGCCCATCCCTTCAATTCGCATGATCGCTGCCGAAGTCCATGCCTCCGCTTCTCATGTCGGCCCAGCACTGAAACTTTGGCGTCAGCTCAAAGCCGAACGGAAGGCTCGTGAGATCAACAGTCTCTCGTCACAAGTTCTTGACGAAGGCGTCTCCAAGACAATTGACGACGCCATGGCCTCCATCCGCTCAGCCGTCGCGGAGGCGCTGAGCGCATCGATGGAACAGTATGCTGAGGCAGACAAGAAACGCGCCATCGAAGCTGCCGAACGCGAAGCCGCTCTACAGAATCGCGCACTCGAAGCTGAAATGAGAGCCGAACAGTACTTACAAGATAAGGGCTGGCTCGCGCGAGAGCTGGAAGCCGAAACCCAAGCCCGAAAAGCGCGTGAAGCCGATATCGAACGCCTTCGGGAAGCTGGCTACAAGCTCGAATCAGAGCTCGAAGAGATGAAGAAGTCGCTTGCGTCTCTGCAGGCCCTCAACGCCACGCTGACCATTGAAAATAAGAAGCTGACGACCGAGCTCAAGGCTGTACAACAGCCGGAAACCGTAGTCGTTCCAGAGAATCGCCCAGTTGCCGAAGCCGGGCATAGCAACAGTTCCAAAGATCAATAACCAGCATAGCCCTTAACGACAGCAGGGCCTCCCTACGGAAGCCCTGCTTTTCTACGTAACGCCTCCTTCGCACTCAACCTACGATCTTGCCCATCCGGAGGGTGCGAGATGCGGCTACCGCCTTGCACCACTTGCAAGCACTGCGAAATTTGAGCCGAACCCCTTGCCTATGTCACATGTAACGCGTTACAAATTACATGATGCAAGGGAATGCGTCCTTCCCCCTGGCAACTTATGGAAGCCTCCGGCTTCCTCGACCCCCTTCGGGTCGAGCCCCGCGCAGGGGGATACCCCTTACCTCCCCGTACAGCCCGCAAGCGGGCTGCGTCTCGGCTCTGCCGCGTACTCGCTCTCGCTCGTCGCTGCATGCCTCGACGTGCCGCCCTCCACGGGCGGCGAAGGTGGCCCCCCCTTCACCCCCTCGCGCGGCTCTTGCCGCGCCAAAGTGCGGCCCGCAAGCGGTCCGACACTTGCAGGGAGACACGCGGCCTCGTCCGCTCCGTCTCCCGCTATGTTACGTCTTCGCCGTCACATAGCGGGAGACATGAGGAGTTACACCCACTTTTCTACGCTCTATCCCTCTGCAAGTAAGAAATTGACGATAACCAAGTTTGAAATTTGGACAATGATTTTCCCCTTTAAAGTTGTCCATGACTCCTCATCCATAAAAAAGTTCAAAACTTCCTGAACTTCGTCTGTTTCTACGCAAGGAATGAGCTATTCCCGTGCGTAAACTCCTCATAAATCTAGAACACTTTCGCGCTCATGGTTTCGTGCTCATAGTTTTGATGTAAAATTATCGCATTCCAGTGGAGTGGTTCACCCCAACGAACCTCGTTCGCAAATCGATCTTTTGCGCGTCGACACTAGGTCTGAAACCGACGGACGTTACACGTCGAGACCAGCGACTTGAATCAGAAGCGCTGACCACCCCCTTGTCTTGGGATGTAAAAAGCACCCTTTGGAGTGCTTATATTTTTAGACCGGTTCGTGAATCCGGCCTCCTCGCTTCGGCTTGAGGGGAACGGTGCCAGAGGCACATTTGGGAACGCATTCCCGCTCACGAAAAAAATGCTCGTCAGCTTTCAGACGAAAGAAAAGGAAGCGCCATTCTCAGGCGAAAACAGGAGACGCGAGAACAGTCCGAGCGATACTGGGGCGAATAGGTAGCTTGAGCTGCGAAGCCTGGCTTCGTGGTTGCCGCTCTCCTCTCGAAAGAGAGAAGAGGAGTTCTTACAGAAGTTCTTTGAAAATTCAGGAGGTCCGCGTGACGCTGCATGACGAAGTCGAAGAGTTCAAAGACATGGCCGGCATCGGTCGTCAGGCACGTCCCTACAAGGAGCGGACGTCCGTTCTTGCCCCCCACAGCGCTACGATCTACGAGCTTCTTTTCTCAGAACAGCTAACGATCTATCAGGTCTGGCAGTTTCTCTGCCGTCGACGCGGGCTTCGTGGCATCGCCTATTCGACCGTCCGGCGCTTCGTCATCAAGCAGGGCTGGCATCATCCAGAGGTGAAGACGTAATGGCAAAGTTCGCGAAGCCTGAAAAACAAGCCGCCTCTGTCATGAAATGCCTACAAGGACGCGGCAACGTCCTCGAATCAGTCGGCACCGTACGCAACTACGAATCTGCTCTTCGCGTAGCCGCAACTTGGGCTCACGAAAATCGCATTGAAGGCGGTCTTCGCGGCATGTCCGTTGAAGACGCAGTTCGTTTCCTCCAAGAACGAAGCACAGAAGTCGGACAAAAGACCATTGATCTTAATCGACAAGCGCTTCAGTGCATGATGCAGCATGTCACACACAAGCTCCAGGAAAACGAACGCCTTGAAATGGTCCAAGGCATTCCTCAACAACTTTCCTCTCGCATCTACACTCCCGAGCAGGTTCAGGCCATTGCCGACAACCAGCAACCGAAAAATGCGCTTGCAACTGAAATTGCCTACGCGACAGGTCTGCGTGCATCCGAATTGCTGACGCTGAGACCAATCGAAGACCGAACGCCGGACATTCGTCTTCGAGACGGTCGCGACCGCACACTTGAGACAAAATTCAGCGGTCGAGAAGATTCTGTTGCCTACACCGTCCACGGAAAAGGCGGATTAGTACGAGAAGTCCGAATCCCTACTGCGCTAGCCGAACGATTGGAAGCGATGCGCCTCCCAGAACCTGTCGTCGTGCAAGACCGCGGAATCAACCGTGAAATCTGGTACGGAATCGGCGGTGGTAACGCGTGGTCAGCGTCAGTTACCAGAGTCTCTGAAAAACTTTTCGGCTGGTCTCATGGTGCTCACGGCCTTCGGCATACCTACGCTCAAGAACGAATGGACGAATTGCGCAAACAAGGACTTCATGAGCCGATCGCAAAAGAAACTGTATCTCAAGAGGTCGGGCATTTTAGACCCGACATCACTGACACATATTTGAGGTGAGCATGTTCGGTTTCGGAAAATCCGCCAAACTTGATGAACGAGAACGACTTCTCCAAGAACGCGAACAAGCACTTAATGCACGAGAAAAAGCGCTTAATGTGCGCGAACGGGAATTCAATATAAGAGAGAAACGCCTCAAGGAGCGTGAAACCGCTGTATCTCAATGGGAGAGAGAAGCTGCCGAAAAACTCAAAAGAGCGCATTTGCGCAAAGAAGAAGCTCTCAAGACCGAACTTTCGGCGCAAGCTAAACTGAACCTTCTTGACGAGGCCAGCTTTCAACTGCGGCTCGATCGCGAGAATTTTCTGCTTTGGAAGCAAAAGGAGACGAACAATCTGCAGAAAAACGCGGAAGCCCAGATCCAAGAACAGAGGAAGAAAGGCTTTCAAGAGGGACTTTTTCGCGGTCGGCTAGAAGGCCTCACTAGCGGCAAAAAAGACTACCGCGCTCTTGAGAGAGAGCGAGATGCTGCAACGAGGCGAGCGAGGAATGCTCGATTTGCAGCCATCCGGCGCAAGAAAAAAGAAGAAAATTGAAAAAATCAAGCAAGCCCCGGTAACGGGGCTTTTTCCATAGAAAGAAGCACTGCGTGTAATATGTAACGCGTTACACGTTATTGCGCTCTGCTGCCGACACGTGAATTTCCGTTAACCGATTAATTGCCTCTTTGAAAGTACAGCCAGTTAAGTGCATCACCAAATCAATTGCTCCTTTCTTGCCCACCTGTTTTCTCGTATCAAACCAAAGCGAATCAGTGATAACAAGCTCATGCTGGAATCCGCTAGGTTCAGAAGCAATAACCCGGATCGTTTTCAAATTTCCTGTCGGATGAAAATCACGATCCTTCTTAACGTACAAATGCAAGCCCTCAAGCACCAACACTAATGGCATTGCTTTCAAGAACGCGATCTTTTCTCTTGAAATTTGAAATTTTTTCTTAGGCATAGCCAATCCTCCACTCTTCAAGAGCAAATAAACCTGTGGATAAGTTCCCTCCTGGGTCCTCTCCTTCCCCCTTACCCCCCTTTCTCTCGACTAGTCCTCTCTCGATAACCTCGAGAGGCAAATCTCCCTGCGCTTGGCGCAGAGGGTACCCCAGATAATAGACAGCACTTTGAACACCCTTTGCTGAGGGAATTTCTTTTTTCAGATAGCCGGCGATTGAAGCAGGACTAAGTTCAAGCTCTTTAGCGATCGCTCGAATCGACAAGCCCTGAGCACGCAGCTCATGTGCTCTCGCACAGCGTTGCTCTGCGCGACTGAGATACAGTGCGCGCGGCATGATGTTCGCTTTCCGGCGACGTGCTTCACGTGCTTCCTTGCGGCGCTCATGCTTCACAGATGCAGAAGCAAGCGTTTTGAGCTGACGTTGCTCTTCAAGAGTGATCTCAAGATCAGAAATAAGCTTCTCGGTTTTCGGGGTGTACAGCTCGATGCGTTTCACGTCCTGAGACTTTCTGTGAGTCGAACGCATCTTCATGCGCACGGTCACTAAGTCGCCAAGACGGAAGTTCCAGTTCGGATCGATCTTCCTCGCCAACAGCGAAGCCATCGCGTCGAAATTGTCATCCGTCACACGACCGGCAAGACACATGAAATTCATCTGCCAGAAGAGACAAATCATGCGTTTACCTTCTGGCATTCCGCCTCGGATTTCGACGAGCTTTTCAAGATCATCCGACCGCATAGCATTGACGCTCTGCGGATTCCACTTCACTTTTTGGGCTTTGGTCTCTTTTGATTGCGCTTGCTCCTTCTTCCGATTGCGAAACTCACGAATCTGCTGACGTGTGAACGGAAGTACCTGATCGGCGAACTTGTCGAATTCGTAGCGACAGATCGAGCCGTCCAGCGTGCTTTCGACGTTGACGTACACAACTTCGCAACGATTTTTCTGCTTGGCCGCTTTCGTGTTCGTCGTAGCAACTAGTCGCAAGAAACGCGCAGCATCTGTGGCCTTCGGGTCAGCTCCGAAAGCTCTGAATTTCTCAACGAGATGCTTTTCAACTGCAGACCAGCGAGGAAGAGCGGGATGAGGAATGGCTTTCGTATAAAGCCATTTAAGATGCAACCCACGACCAGAATGAACGATGACTGATGGGCGTGGAATACGCGACTCGTCGCAGACCTGCAAGAGGAAATTCGCGCGGTCTACAGGGTTGAGATCTTTGGCCCAAGGGAGTTCATCGCAGTCGATGTCGACGAAGCTCAAAGCAACAGAGCGCACATTTTCAACAGTGCGTCGAGTGCGATAGAAAGTTGCTTGAGAGATCCAAACGTCAGACTTGGAATTTTGATGAAGAGCTAGAACCTCTTCAAGGCGATGAACCGGGTAAGCTTCAGTGAAGAAATCTGAGTCTTCGTTCTTCGTCATAACGAAGAAGAAGCCATCGTCCGCATCATTTAAGTACCAAAACGGTTCAGCGTAGGGCTCGATGACTGGGAGATCGAATTCTTGTGAAGTTCGATTTGTAGGGGGGGGGGGAGTTGGCTATAATGACGCATAGGATGAGCGATGAATGAAGGATGAATCTAGGATGAAAGGATGAATCTAGGATGAAAGGATGAATCTGGGATGAGTCTGGGATGAGTCTGGGATGAGTCTGCATTCGTCTTCATTGAGTTCTTACGTCCTTCCCTGCAAAGAAATGCGTAAGACTCACCACTGTTCCGAACTTCTGCTAAAAGTTCGAAACAAACTCTTTTGAAAGACCGTGTTGAGGTGCGAACTCAACGCGGTCTTTCTTTATGAACAAAGTTTAATGCTTTTTCTGAAAACTTGAAGTCTTCGTGACGTCTCAAAAGATCCGAACACAAAGCGAACACAAAGGGAACTGCAACGAGACTCAAACAACCATTTATAAGGGTTAACCCTCATAAATACCTAGGTAATGCCTAGGTATTACCTAGGTGTTGACTAGGTGTTGCCTAGGTGTTTGTTTCAAAACATGTCCGCCGTCCTCTCCCTTACAGATTGACTTCGATCAACAATTTGCAAAAAAAAATAAGGGGCACTTCTTCTCTCTGAGAAACGCCCCCTCTTTTGTGGGTCATGAAGACTAATGACCGCTTACATGATCACACGATCTACCGCTTTCTTAATCAGCATGGTTAGCATCTGCGACCTGGTTTGATCAAGATCCTCGCAGAGTTCATCGAACTCATCAAGCAACTTTGGATCGATGTTCAGTGTGATAACGGCTTTCCGGCCACGAAGCTTTCGAACTTTTTTTTCCTTCTTTTTAGTCTCTTCTTCCTCTTCTTCGAAGTTGGAAACTCCTTCCCGGTAACCAGCATCAGGCGCACCGGAAAGAAAGCGATCTTCCAATTCACTATCTTCAAGCTTCAACTTGGCTGCTTCAACCATTCTGAATGAAGCAATTGGCATTATTCAGTCTCCCAATCAGCAAAAACGGCCTCAACCAACGCATTGACTTCAGCCATCGCCTTTTTGTCTTTCACCTTTAGCTCGCTAACTCCCATCCCAAAACCAGACGAGGTTGCATAGGCTTTCCGTCGACAAAGCTTCGTATCCAATAGTGTTAGTTCAGGAAAATCCTGAAGCGCCATCACGGCGTCTTCGTTTTCCGATCCGGACGGACTTGTGTCGGCGCTATTGAGAACCGCATAAGCCTTCAGCGGTCGACCACGGCGAGCCGTCTTAGCCTCTTGAACTAGCTTTGACATGGCAGAAAGTCCCCAAATATCGAAGCTTCTAGGCTGGAAGGGAACCAACAAAACATCGCAAAGCAACAGTGCGGCACGGAGCGTAGATGAATCGAAGCCACCGACATCAATAACGATCGCATCCCATTTGTCTCGTTGTAATTGAACCTGGGATTTCAACAGCTGGCCTTCCGGGTACGAAGCACAGGCCACCAAGGGCTTCACCTTTTGCGAGTCTCTAAGTGTCAGCGCAATCGTAGCGGTACGTTGTCTGTCACCGTCGATCAACCAAACATCAGCACCTTTCTTTGCCTTTGCGATCGACAACTGCAAAGCGATTGTGGTTTTGCCAACGCCCCCTTTGGTGGCTGCAACTGCAATGATTTTGGGTTTCATAGCCGGTGCTCCTCATGTGTTTTTCGATGCGACCAGTATACCAGAATCACGAGCAAATTACCTATACACTACCTAGGCATTACCTAGGTAGTGTATAGGTAATACCTAGGTGTTTTTGTTGCTCTCAAAATAAAAACGCCTGTTGGAGAGATTCAACAGACGTCATCAATTTGCTTGTAGTAATATCTACTTGTCCCAGTGCTACGGAGGTTCGGCGTGTAAAAGGATTCGGAAGGGGTGGTTTCTTCCGGGTCGTCGGCGACATCCTGTCGTCCGGCAGAAAACTCAAAGCCACCAAAAGTAAAGCGCCCTGAGGTTCGTAGCCACGGGCGCTTTGGAGGTAAGCGAAGATGTACCAGATCTTTCGCCATGCCTACATCTTAGCACAAAGGAAATTGCGCTTCGCATTCCGCCTGCGCATTTCGAAGTGGTTCGACCTGTCGTTCCATGTAGACCTTAGCTAAGAGGCTGACTTAATCGCAGATGCACCCTCGGCGGGCAAGCACGCCGAGGGGTCAGTTATCTCACTACGAAATCATAGAGACACCAGTAAGTTACTAGTAACTTACTGGTGTTTTAATATTACTTCAACAGTAACTTAGTAGTAAGTTACTGTTACGCAGGCAGTCCTTCCACAAAGAAAAACGCCCCGAGAACTTGGGGTCTCGGGGCATCTGTTCGGTCTTGAGACTTCTAACCTCATTCTAGAAAAACGAGGCCTTCTTGATCTTGAGAAGCCCAGAACAGCCGTTCTACGACATTATCAGGCCGAGAGCGCATTCACTTGCTTCAGAAGGTCATCAACCTTGGCGACGATGCGGACTTGTTCTGTAACAGGCGGCAAAGGTACCAGCAGCGAAAGTACATCCTTTCTTGAAATTCCAGGAATTACACCTTTAGCCGCGCTTCTCAATGATTCCCAACGCCACTTTAATAGCAGATCCAAATATTGTGGGATCGCCTCTTTGGTCTTCCGAATGGCCATGATTTGACGGGCAATATGAACTGATCCATATGAATTTAACGCCGTTCTTCCCAGCCCACTTCCTTTGCAAATCAGTAACACATCCCCTTTTTCGGAAATATTTGTCGCCTTGGACGTCCACCGGGTAATCAACAACTCCCCTGACTGACCAATTTGACTTCCGCCTGTGATGTACGGAATAGAATCGACTACAGGTTCGTTTAATAAAACCGACGGTGACATGTCGACGCCTGATTTCAACGTACAGATTCTGTTCAACTGAACCCACTGCCACGACTCAGGAATCTCAAACGGAACTTCATCTGGCGCAGCTCCGATATGCTCAACAACACCTTCCTCCGCCAGTTGCGGGACGAGCTTGCCTTGAATAGCTTCCTGAAGAATCTGTCCTCTGAGAACACCCGCAAGCGTCTGAAGTTCTTCATAGGCCTTCTCTGCGCGGTCTATCTCTGCGAAGGCTTCTCCAAGCCTAGTAACGATACGAGACTGTTCCTCTAGCGAAGGAACAGGAATTTTTGTTTGATGTAATTTTTTCTGATCGATTGTCGGTAAAGCCGTTCCCTTTGAGATTTTTCGAAAATCTAAACCACAAAAGAACATGTATGTATATGCCTGATTTAACCTTTCACCACATACAAATCCCCCTGTGTTTAAATCTATAACAGACTCTGTCGCAAGGATTCTTCGTTTATTAGTAAATACAGCACCACCATTTTTAGGATAAACGATTGCTCCAGCCGGAAAAGTCTTTCCTGCTTTCTCCTTAAGAAATAAGCTCGTGATCCTAAGAACTTTTTCATTCCCTTCCGTATTCATATCCCCAACCTTGAAATACGGAATATCACCAATACTAGCCAGTTCGTCAGACTTCGGCGTTCTGCCGGAAATGAACTTACCAACCTCCTCTAGCATTACCAAAACTGAAGAAAGTTTGGAAGATTGAAAGGTTTGCTCCCATACCAATTCTCTTATTCGATCAAAGTTCATGACGAAGCTCCTTCTTCAACTTGTCGAAGGCTTCCTGAATTATCTTCACGCGTTCTTCCATGCGATCGAATACTTCATTCATCGTGAGTGTTTCTTCTTCACTCTTGGCTTCAGTCATCCACGTGATGTCGAGATTGACCTGATCACGCTTCAAAAGCTCTTCAGCCGGATACTTGCGCCAGCGACCGTTCGGATTCGAATCCTTGTCGTAGGTTTCCTTGCGCTTCGTCATATCATCCGAGCAATAGCAGGCCACGAAGTCATCGAGGTGCTTGCGCGTAAGCGGATTGGAGACTAGCGTGTGCTTGACGTCGGTACGATAGTCGTAGTACCAGACATCCTTCGTCTGTTCGCCCTTCGTAAAGAAAAGCACATTCGTCTGAACGCCTTGAGCGTAAAAGATCCCGGTCGGAAGGCGCAGAATCGTATGAAGGTTGAAATTCTTCAGCAGCTGTTCACGAATAGGCGCACCTTCACGTTCGAACAAGACGTTGTCCGGCAGGACTACGCCGGCACGACCACCGCGCTCAAGAAGCGCCATGATGTGCTGCACAAAGTTCAGCTGGTTGTTCTTCGTTTCGATGATGAAGTCGGGACGATTGATTTCAACGGAACCGGAAGGACGGGCACCGAATGGCGGATTCGCAAGCACTACTCTGGCCAGATCCTGAGGCTCCTTCAAAAGCGAGTCTTCGCACTTGATCGGGCTGCTGTTCATCCCGACGCCATGCAGATACATGTTCATTGATCCCATCGTGACGACAAGCGGCGTAATGTCGCAGCCGTGCAGTGCATCGTTTCGCAGGAAGCGTTGCAACTTTTCGTCCATCGACTGGTCTTTCATGTGCGCGAAGGCGGAAAGCAGGAAGCCACCCGTACCGCAGGCTGGATCCGTCACCGTTTCGCCGATCTTCGGGTTCACCACATCAACGATGGCATCCACAAGAGGACGCGGCGTGAAGTACTGGCCTGCACCACTCTTCTTATCCTGGCCGTTCTTCTGAAGAATGCTTTCGTACAAAGCCCCCTTCACGTCGCCATCCATCAGCAGCCACTGCTGTTGGTCGATAAAGGCAATGAGTTTCTCAAGGTAGACGGGGCTTTCGATGCGATTGGCAGCCTTGGTGAAGATCGTGCCGACGAGGCCATGCTGACGGCTCAGAACATCCAGAGTCTGCTCGTACTGATCAAGCAAGTCTTCGCCGGTTTCCTTAAGAAGGTCTTCCCAACGGTAGCCATCCGGCACAGCAGAGGATTCGAGGAAGAACTCGACGCGCTCACGATCCATCTTCAAAAAGAGCAGATAGGTGAGCTGCGTGAGATAGTCGGTAAAGCCCACGCCTGCACCGGCCATGATGTCGGCCAACTGCCAGACCTTTTTCGTAATGGAAGCTTCCTTTGCTTGAGTTTCAGTCATTTTTCTTATGCTGCCTTGAGAATGAATTCGTTGAGAGTGAAGAGTTCCTTATTCGCGGCATCCGCAGACTTGCAGAAACGAATCAGGCTGCCGGCCACTTCCGGCATGGTCTGAATCAGACCGCGAATGTCGCAACTCCCGTTCTGTGCGATGTAAACCGCGATTTTCTTGAAGAGTTCGCGCTGCTCCGGCGTGATGGAACGCTGCGCCTGACCGCACCAAAGTGCGAATCGCTGCGCCGCCAATGAGGTAAGCGTGTAGAGCGAATCGATCTGTTTGAACGCGTAGCGAACTAACTGAATCAGGTTCGTGACGGCCTGCTGATCGCTCATCAACGGCTTGATCTTATCGGGATTGAGCAGAGCGTAATCGTTCCACAGGCGACCGACACGGAACCCCGGGAGGGATGCCGAGAGCTTCTTTTCCAGGTCGTCGATGGCGGCTCGCGTAAGTTTTCCGGTCTCCTGGTTGTAGATCATGCGCAAGGCTTCAATGTCGTCACGATGCGCTTCGACATACGCCTCAAAAGCCTGCGTCGAAGCCTGCGCATCTTCCGTCGAAAAGCCGGCAGAGATAACCGTATCGGTCTTGCCTACCACTTCCTTCACGTAGCCCTTGGCGATCTCCACCAACTTTTTGCGAGCTGGAATATTGGTGAGCAGGTCATGCACGACGGCCTTGCGTTCACGGTTGTCATCCGACGCAGAGGTGAAGGGCGGAAGCTTTCCTTCCTCCAGCACATCCATGATGGTCTTTGCCCATGCAAGAGGCGAGGTCATCGAAAGTTCTTCGTATTCCTGCAAATCTTCCGGATCCGCTCGATTGCCGATGCAGCTCAGTTTCGACACCAACAACTGGAAGTAATCATCCGGCAAATAGCCCAAAGCCATCTTTTCAAACAAAGCTTCAAGTGTCGGATTCAACGTCCGCTCGTCCTTTCCGTCCAGGCTTGGCACGAACTTTTCGCTTTCCGTCACGCCAACCGCATCAATGAGGTAGAAAAGCTCCTTCGTAGCCGCATTGGGCGTCACGCTCTGGAGCTGCGATGGCGAAATGGTTCGGCAGCCTCGGCCCTTCATCTGGGCGTAAAGCGTTTCGGAATGCACGTCGTTTAGGAAAATCAGCACCTCCAACGGGCGCACGTCCGTACCGGTCGCGACCAGCGTCACCGTCACGGCGATGCGAAAGTCCACGTCATAGCGGAACGATTTGATCAGCTCATTGGTGTTCCCGCACGAATAGGTGATCTTCTGCACGAACCTGTCGTCCGTGCGACCGAATACTTCCTTCGCAATATCGACGATCAGCTGCGCATGCGCTTCGGAGACGGCGAAGATCAACGTCTTCGGCAGATAGTCGAAGTTCGCCTCTCGTTCCGGATAAAGCTTCGTGTAGACGGCTTCCTTGTATTCCTCAAGGATCTTGCGAATCTGGTCGCGCACGACAATGCTGCGATTCAGCTTGTTCTTGTCAAATTCCCGCTCGGAAACAGCAATCTGCTCGTGCTTTTTCGCATCGAGACGATTGGTGACGGCCAACACGTCGCCAGCATCAATCGTGCCACCTTCTTCCGTCAACTCTGTCTTGATGCGGTAGATGCGATACCCGACGTTCACGTCGTCCAACACGGATTGTTCGTAGGTGTAGTTCGCTACGCGGTTGTTGTCGAAGAATGCAAGCGTCTCGGGAATCGGCGTGGCCGTCATGCCAACCATGCGAGCCGTCTTGAAGTACGTCAACACCTTCTGCCAGTCGCTGTAAATGGAGCGATGGCATTCGTCAATTATGATGAGATCGAAGAAATCGGACGGAAGAGCCGGATTCTCCGGCAGTTCAACCTCAGTCCCTTCCCGATGTCCAAGACTGGCATCCTCATCCTCTTCGGAATAGGCATCCATGTTCCCGGTCAACTGCGAATAGAGACGCTGAATCGTACTGACCACAACCCGCGTCCTGGACTCAATCGGACGATTCGAGAGTTGCTCGACCCAGAAGATTTCGGAGAGAGGCTTGCCGCTTTCCGTCAGCTTGAACGTTTGCAGAGCCGTAGCCGCAGCCGTACCAAGGTTGTTTCGGTCAACCAGGAACAGCACGCGCTTCATCGGCGTGTAGGCCAGCATGCGGTACGTCATCATGCAGGCCGTGAAAGTCTTGCCGGACCCCGTTGCCAACACCATTACGGCACGGCGCTTGCCTTCCTTGAAGGATTTCTCCAAGTTCGTCAATGCTTCGAACTGACACGCGCGAAGGCCTTCTGGAGAAAGGTAGGGCAATCCGTCGAACTCTCCGAGGTTGAGCTGGCGTACCAAGTCCCACGGTCGCATGAATTTCTGAACGATTTCGTACTTTGCATCCACCTGTCGGCAATCCTTGAAAGCGATTTCCTTCCCGTTCGAAAGATAGACGAACGGTAGCGGAAGCTCCCACGTCGGATACCAAGGCTGCACCTGTTTCGTGTAGTTCTCGGCCTGGGCAATCAGATGCGGATTGTCGAGCGCGATTTCTTCGCGCTTCGCTTCCAGGACGGCAGCGGCCTTCCCGTTGATCAGCAGCAGATAGTCGGCCTCGAGACCGCCACGCATGGCGGCTTCTCGGACGGCAACCGCCGTCATGCCAGGCGCATATTCGTCACGATTGATGACCTGCCAGCCAGCATCCTCGAGCTTGCGATCAATCCACTCACGTGCACGTTCTTCGGGTTTCAGTCCGCTCATGACGCACTCCCTTCTTGCAGATTCTGTGCATTCAAATACTTGTAGGCCGTCGTCCGACTGATGCCGACCTTCTTGACTGCCTTCGAGAGCGGCACGCCCATGTCGATCATGGAGCGAACTTCCTGAATCTGTTCGTCCGTGACGGAACGTTGCCGCCCCTTGTAGACGCCGCGCTCCTTGGCGAGCGCAATGCCTTCGGCCTGGCGGCGCTTGATCATGCTGCGCTCGAATTCGGCGAAGGCTCCGACCATGCAGAGCATTAGCTTCGCGACGGGCGACGCTTCCTTGCCGGCATCGAAGTCGAGCCTTTCATTGAGGAACCGGACGCTGACACCGCGCCCGGTCAGATCCTGGACCATCGTGAGGAGGTCTGAGAGGTTGCGTGCCAGACGGTCGAGGCTGTGCACGACGAGCGTATCACCCTCGCGCACGAAGTTGAGCATGTTCTGCAGCTCCGGTCGCTTAACGTTCTTCCCGGACAACTTGTCCATGAAGATCTTCTCGACCTGCATGGCCTTCAGTTCTTCGAGTTGCCTCTCCGGATTTTGATCAAGCGAGCTGACTCGCACGTATCCCACGAGCATTGCCGTCCTCTTTGGATCCTTGGTTAACAATACTGTTAATTATGGATGAAATGAACCAAAAACGACAAGGATGGAGAGGGGTTAGGAGTGTGCGCCTAGGGCGTACGCTAAGAGAGCAAAAAACACCATTCTCACGCGGTAGAACACACGGTTCCGGAAGGTATTTTTCCACCTCTTTAGCCACAAAAAGCTAATCGACAAATACCGCTGTTGTACAGTATTTTTCGACCTCTAGTTTAGACTTTCTCCATCAGATAGTTTATAATTTTGCCATATCTTAGTTTAGAAAAAAGCCAAGTGATAGTTTGGCATTTCTCCATCTTAAACTTTAGAGTTTCTCCATGGCAGGCTCTCCTATGATCATCCCGCGTTGGGCAATGCACGAACTTCTAGCTCAATTGGAAACGCATCGTGTGGTTTCCGTGGTTGGGTGTCGCCAATCCGGCAAAACCACGATACTCCTAACAACTCCACTGCCCAACGTCAAGTTTCAATCTCTTGACGTGCAGGCAAACTTTTCCGCAGCCGTAGCCGATCCCAGTTATTTCGTTCGGCGCACATCTCCTGAAATTTTTGTCATCGATGAAATTCAGAAGGTTCCCCAGCTGATCGGAGAAATCAAGTTCCAGGTCGACCGGAATCCGGAAAAAGGGCAATACATCATCTCCGGATCGTCGGACTACCGAAAGCTTCCTCAAGCCAATGAGTCATTGGCCGGTCGTGCCGGTCTGGTTCGTGTTCGAACGTTTTCCGAAGCCGAACAACGCGGCATGCAGCCTGGTTTTTTACAAGCATTGTTCGACGGGCTCCTTCCGCTCTCCCTCAAGTTTGAATGCAGCAAGGAAATGGTGCTAGAAGCCGCCATCCGTGGCGGATATCCCGAAATACTGTCGATCAAGACCCAGGCAGGAAGAAGCCGATGGTACGCGTCCTATTTGCAAAACCAGGTTCTTCTGGACATGAGGGCACAATGGGATACGCGCAAAATGCCCATCTGCGAGAAGGTCATGGAATGTGCCGCCATCTTCTCCAGCCGTGAGTTAAAGAAAGCCGCCTTGGCCAATCAATTTGCCATTGCCTGGCAGACGCTAGACAAATATTGGTCCGCCATTGAAGCCATGTTTCTCGTTGACATGGTCGACGGTTGGACTAAAAAAGATTACGACCGCCCTGGATCCAGTCCCAAAGGCTTTATGACGGACAGCGGCCTAATGGCTCACTACCTCCACATTCTTAATCCAGCCATGATTCTGGAAAGTAATGAGAAATCTCAAAATGAAGGTGGAAAGCTTGTTGAAACATGGGCCTACAACCAACTTATGCCGGAAGTTGACCTCAACCCAACCTGGAAGCTGAATTACTTCCGTTCTCGTAGCCATGAGATCGATTTTCTCATCACGAACGAGACAGGACATATTGTCGGTATTGAGGTGAAGGCTAGCGAAAGCGTCAGCTCCGATGACTTCAGGCATTTGAAATGGTTCCAGGATCTCGTCGGCAAAGACAACTTCAACGGGATCATTCTCTACGCCGGCAATGAAGTGCGATCCGGTGGAAACGGACTCTTCGCCCTTCCCATGTCTGCACTGTGGTCGGACTTCTCCAAGTGGGAAAAGCTATCGTGACGAATGTTATAAACATTGCAGCTCAGACCGTCGGCGTTGTCGAGGATCTTTCCGATCAGACCGCCCTCCTTCCCTTCCAGAAGCGCGTTGCGAAACTCCTTGAGCATCTGTTCCCCGTACCCGGTCAGGCCGAGGAACGTGAACGTCTCCTTCGGAATCAACATCCCGCTGTTGGCCAGCGAGGCGGACTTGTGGGCGTTGTGCTCTCTTCCCGGTCGGAAACTGATGTAGTAGCTCTTGATCCCGTTCTTGCGAAGCCAGTCGACAATCGGCTCATCCTGCACCCAGTGCTGTCCATTCGGGGCCGTGATTTCCATGTCCGTGAAAACTTTTCCGATGTCGTGCGCAAGCGCTGCCAAAACCGCCGTCAGGATCCAGCGTCGCTTATTCAGATAAAGATCCTTAGGCGAAGCAGAGCGGTCGAAGATCGTGGTCTTCGCATCGTTGGCGGCGTAGTAGGCCACTTCGAGGCTGTGCGTGAACAAGCCGCCGTAACCTTGGTGATGGTCATACTCGGAAGCCGGCGTCAGGTGCACGATGCGTGCGAGATTGGCAATGACCGGCAGAAGGAAATTCTCGGCTTCCTCTTCGGAAAGCGTCGTGGCGTAGCAGAGGTCCCGGATGAGCTTGCCATTGGCCCGAAACAGATCGTGAACCGACAACGCCTCCACCGGGTGCGGCGCGGGCGGCCACGCTGCGTCGATCTTGTCCGTCTCTGCCTCGGTCGGTATTTCGCTGAACTTCGGACACGCATCGTCCAGGATCTCAACCGTTTTCTTTTTCCGAAACGGAAGTTGGCGAAACAGCCAGCATGAAAGCGTGACCGGTGAGATGACAACGTTGTAGACGGCGTTGATGGTTTGATCGAAGAGATTCACGGGATGCCTCGGCTCGGATGAATTAATCCGAACATCATGCCCGAAACAACATTTCCAAATGACACGATAAAAAGCAGGTTTTGCTTTCTAGCACACAGAGAAAGCCGCCGATATTAATCCTGTTCTTCAAGGACAAAATGCGGGTTTCGTACTCCCTCAGCAGCCGGCAAAAAATATCGGATCGGACGATAGCGAACCTCGAAGCTGTAGACCCGGTTCTCTTTCGCTCCCGTTCGGGTCATGATTGAGATACTCTCATTCACTTTTCCCCTTTTCCAGCAATCAACCCCGCTTCGAAGAACGCACGTGTCAGGCTGTTTGAAGGGAAAAATTTCAGCATGACAAGCGGCGCAATCCGACTCTTGAAGAGAGGTATTCGCATTAGCTGCATTGCGAGCCGAAACGCCAACGCCAACCGCAGTGCCTACGACGACTGCACCCCCTCCGCTGCCTTTGGCAACTGCAACGCCAGCCCCAACTAACAATAAAACTGGAGATAAAACAAGACCCGCTGTTGGCTAAAACAACGGGTCTTGCAGAAGAAGATAGTGATGAAACTAGAATCGCCTCGCTTCCTGAGAGCACGAAAGATGGATTCTGGTGGGGCTGGTGCTCGTTGTCATTAGAGTGACGGCGATAAACGCGGCCAAAAGGCTTTGTGAACCGGGATGCAGTAAACAAAGCGACGAGTCCGTCTCTAACTCCTTCTTTTGCCTTGGTGAGGCCCCCTCAGAAAGGACTTCCGAGGGGGTGTAAAACAAAACACGCAGCCGGCAAAGCCGCAGGTCTTGCAAAGCACATCTTAACTTAAAAAACACCAGAAGTGTGATGCAATCGAAATTTATTTTTGACTGTGCCGCAGGAATTAAGCTGAAATTCCGACTCGGAATTTCAGCTCTTCTTCTCGCCTTTGTCCCCTCAAGCGAATCCCCCCAGTCCGCTCGTAGAAATACTCAGTTCAGAAGACCATCCAAACCAAATTCCTTCTGACGCACAACCAAAAGTGAAACCTCATCAGAACTTGCCCTCTTCAAAGTCGAGAAAATATCTCCATCCCACGGACGGTTAGCCAGCTCGACTGTTCGATGCAAGTCATACTCCCCGATCCTCATGTCAATCTTGAGCATGATGCGCTCAAAATCTTCACTCAAAATCGCAATCAGAAGCGGTAGAACCCGACAGGCAATGACCTTGCCACTGTGGCGCAAGACCTCACGCATGTCACCCTCGACATCGAGACTTTCAACAAGTGGCGCGTAAGGACTGTCGTAAGCGTAGTTCTCAACAATTTCCACCAGGCTCCTCCCCTTCGGGAAGGGGTAGGAATGGAAAAGCGTTGGATTGCACACCCCCGTGCGCGTCATGTGCTGAATCACCAGACGCAACTCACCGTCCTGCCGATCAAAGGTTACATAGGCTCCTTCATACAAGCGATCACTCCCCGTCGGATCTGCCATGTCATTGAAGCTGATGTAGATAGACCATGGCTTGAACCGCTCAAGAATGAAGTCGGTCGTGTAGTCGCGCCACCACTTCGTCCCCAAGAGTTGTTCAAGCTCACTCGAAGGCACCACCCCAATAACTTTCTGAATCGCCCACTGCGGCTCCAGCCAAGTTCTCAAGAACGGCGGCACGAAATGTTCAAGCGTCATTTTGCGAGCCTCCGCCTCGCTTGAGAAGAACGGCACCCTCAGCGCCTGCTCAACAAACGGTGCAACGTTGGGCGCATGTTCCTCAAAAACGCGCCTGTCGGCATCCTCCGATACAGATGTTGGCAACGGCATTCCTGCTCGAACCATTTCGTCGATGCCGTCCTCTTTTATCTCCAGCCAACGTCTGTAGGGTGGCCAAACAATGTCCTCAATGAGATTTTTTTTGAGCTGCTTCCGCATTTTCTTGTCTCTTCCTATCTACCGTGACTGCTCCCCGTCCGATTTGAAAACAAATCGGGCGAGGCTTCCTGCTTCTTCAACACAGCCCGGACGATCGTTCGGG
>ENA-UALB01000159-UALB01000159.1-human-gut-metagenome-genome-assembly--contig:-NODE-159-length-18559-cov-8.838521_pt1 | contig 18559 bp, 14 predicted proteins | sample MGYA00243695_ERZ654458 | MGnify/ENA primary metagenome ERZ654458 (study PRJEB26926, sample SAMN06164669) | human gut metagenome | biome: ENVO:00009003; feature: ENVO:2100002; material: ENVO:00002003...
ACTCAGAACGTCGTGAATACTTCCACGAAACTGACGAAGATATCAACAAAAAAGCTAAAGCAATCTTTGCTAACGGTATGCTTCCAATCATCTGTTGTGGTGAAACTCTTGAAACTTACGAAGCTGGTAAAGCTGCTGAATTCGTAGGTGGACAAGTTTCAGCTGCTCTTGCTGGATTGTCAGAAGAACAAGTTTCTTCACTTGTTATCGCGTACGAACCAATCTGGGCTATCGGTACTGGTAAATCAGCTAGTCAAGATGATGCACAAAAAATGTGTAAAGTTGTTCGTGACACAGTTGCAGCAGACTTCGGTCAAGTAGTAGCTGATAAAGTTCGCGTTCAATACGGTGGTTCAGTTAAACCTGAAAATGTTGCAGCTTATATGGCTTGCCCAGACGTTGATGGTGCCCTTGTTGGTGGTGCATCACTTCAACCAGAAAGCTTCCTTGCTCTTCTTGACTTTGTAAAATAATCAAGAAACATTGAAGTCATTTAAACCTACTTGCCTTAGGACAGGTAGGTTTTTTGTGCTTTCTTTCTTGGTTATAGGTTTGAGTGATAAAAAATATAGTTTGTAAAGTAAAGAACAACAAATTTGGAAGTTTAGTTCCAAATAAAAAACCTTGAAACGTTTGGGTTCCAAGGTGTCATTTTTAATGACGTCTCAATATTTTTTTGAGATTATGAATTAATTTGTATTTGAGTGGATGAGGATAGTAACGGAAAGTTCCCATTTTTCGGGTAATGTAGCCATTGTAGTTTTGTTTAAAGCGTAGAACGCCGTCTGAACCGTCAAATTCTCCTGTAATGCCAAGAAGATTATAAGTTGTAATGCCACGTTTTATGGCTTCTAACATGACGTATTCTTGAAGCAGGGCAGGTGCGTAGAATTTACTGAACTCAGGGTAAGAACCTGAGAAGAGATAGACAGCTTCCTGTTTGGTATAAACAAATAGGCTTCCTGCAAGGGCAATGTTTTGTGAACCGTACTTGCCAATGAATTCTTTAGCTTCTGCCATGCGTGTGTCAAATGTCGCAGATTGACTGGATAATTCGCGAAGCTGATTTTGTTTCTTTTCAGAAACATTGTTATTTTCAATGGCAGTTCGGAGTTTTTCGATTCGTTGGTCAAGTTTGGCTTTATCAGTTTCAAGGTGTGCTAAATAATCTTGAAAATTCAAACTTGCAACCATGAATTCACAAGAATCTCCAAAGCTATCATAGAAATCTTGGTAATAATCAAGAGATTTATCATCGTAATCTCTGCGATCTGATGTAGCAGAAGTGATTTCCTTGAAAAGCGGCAATTCATCACGGTTAAGTTTTCGTAAGGTGATGCCGAAGGTCTTAGCTTTTTTGACCAATGGACGCCCTTTTTTGCTAAATGATTTTAGTAACGTTTTTTCATCTAAGTCAGTCAAATCTTTGACATAATGCCAGTCAGGCTCACCACCTGGGTAACCAGTCAAAAGCCCATCGTGTTGATAACCGAGTGATAGAAAATCGTCTAATAGTGCCGTGTTTTCTTGGTCGGTTGGCTGACCAGTAGTGTCAAAATGCTGATAGGTATCATAAGGTTTGACCAGTAATTCAAGAGCTCCATTTTCTTTAGCATAGCTTTGAAGTTCTTGGTAGAATTGTTTCAGATAGTGTTTATCGCGTGAAACAGGACCAGAGTTGATTTCCATGTGGAGCCCACCTGTCATTGGCAAGCTAAAGAGAACGGCAGCAACTTGTAGTGTCTCTTCAGCTTTTAGTCCAAGATAGTCTACTTGGTACCCACGTTTTTTTAATAAATCCGCCATCTCTACAGATTGCATAAACGATTTGTAAGAGACGGTGTTACAAAAAGTCTCAAAAACTTTTTTTTCGATAATCTCAAGAGAGGTCATTAATGGCTATTTCTCCTTTGTTTGCGAATATTGTAAGCCAAGTTTGAAAGTTTGTAAAGGAATGGATTGACTGGGATGTTAAATTCTCCAATAAATTCTTCAATAGTTGGGTTGAAGTTTGATTTAAATTTAGTTAAACCGTCATCAAGTGTTCCTTCAACACCACCCATATTTGCCCAAATAATATCGTCAGCGTAAGCATCTTCAAATACTTTTGGATAAAGGGAATATTGTGGGTAGAATTTCTTGAATTCATCATTCATACCAGCATAAAGCATTTCCATGACATTACCAAATGATACAGATAAAATACCTGCAATGATGAGTTCATCTGGATATTTTTCAACAAATTCTTCAAACTCAGTAATGTATTTTGTAACAGAATTTTTTTGTTGTGTTAACTTAGTCAAACGTTTTTTCTGATGTTCAGCAGTTTCAGACAAATCTTTTTCGATTTGAGCGAGTTGTTCTTTGTATTCAGCTAGACGTTTTGGCAAGTTAACTTTGGCAAGGTGTAGATAAGCATCATCACCATATGTTTCCATCATTTTATGGAAATAATCTTCATTACGAAGGGCAACGCCTTTGCGATTTTCAGTAAGAGCGACGACATCAGCGAAAGCTTTAACATCATCGATTGTACCACGGCTAGTGATGACACCACGGTGAATAGCATCTTTCATTAAACGTTTTGTGTGTTTAGGAAAAGTTGCTGTCATGTCTTCTTGGGTATAGACATTTGCTTGGAAACGAGGTTGGATACTTTCAGCAATTGTTGTTGTGCGTCCAGTCCATTCGCAACCCGCTGCTTTCAAGTTGTCAATAGCAGTAAGTGTGTCTTTGTTTTCATCAACTTCTTCACCGATTTTGTATTGTTTAAGCAGTAAAGCAGGGTCCATTTTGATGAAGAGGGAGCGTTTTGTTTTACCATACTTTTTAAGTGAGCTTATGACAAAAGCAACGAGCTCTTTGTCACTGCAATCCATGATTGGTCCACGGGGGATATAAAGCATGGTAAAGCCAAGTGGCAAAGCTTTGATAAGGATAGAAGCAGAAGCAACTAAGGCATCATCTTTGTAGAAACCAATGCGTTCATTATCCCAATTATCTTTAATTTTTGCCCAATTTGATGATTGTAAAAGGTTTGTTTGGTTACTTGATTTTGCAAAATTATCGTGTTCTTCCGCAGAAATACCGATTTTATAGCTATACATTATTTTAAGACCCACTCTCTAAGGGCGTATGCAACGCCACTTTCTTCATTTGATTTTGTAATATATTTAGCGATTTCTTTGAGTTCTGGTGTACCATTTTCCATGACAACAGGGTTACCAACGGCTTCAAGCATGGCACGGTCGTTTTCAGCATCGCCAATAGCCATGGTTTGGTCTTTGCTAAGTCCCATTTTTTCGGCAAGGTGTGTAATGGCATTGCCTTTGCTAGCAGTTTTGTTCATGAATTCTAGGTAGAATGGGGTTGATTTGACAATGGTGTATTTGTCATAAAATTCTTGTGGAATTTTAGCGATTGCAGCATCAAGAATTTCAGGTTCATCGATAAACATCATTTTAATAATTTCTTTATCGCCCATTTCTTCTGGAGTACGGTAAAAAATTGGCATGTTAACCAAGGTTGATTCGTGAACAGTGTATTTACCAATGTTGCGGTTTGCAGTGAAGATACCTTCTTTGGTAATAGCGTGCATATGAACATCTAACTTACGGCTAAGGAATTCAATATCAAGATAATCATCGTAAGTCATGGTTTCAGTGATAATGTTCTCACCAGTAGCGGTATCTTGGACTAAACCACCATTGAAAGTGATGACATAATCGCCTGATTCTTTCAGGTTTAATTCATCGAGAAGTGTTTGAACGCCTGGAATTGGACGTCCAGTAGCAATGATGACTTTAACACCTTGTTTTTTAGCATCTTGAACGGCTTCAAAAACTTCAGGTGTGACTTTGCGGTCATTGGTCAAAAGTGTGCCGTCGATATCGACAGCGACTAATTTAATAGACATAAGGTTATTTTACCCCTCCTAAAGAATCTCTACCTATCTATCTTACTAAAAAGTGGCTTATTTGTCATGGGGAACACAAGGAAATCTGAAGTGGAACGTTTTCAATGCTAAATAAGTCATGATACGCTCTTAAACTTAATTATGATAAACAAAATGTTCGTTTGAAATATAGCTCATAAAGGCTTTCTTATCAATGGCAAATAGGTCGTTATCAACTAGCATTTCTTTTGGAAAATAGAATCGTTGGTCGCCATAAATAGTACCAGTTAAGGCTTTGACGATTGGTGAAATTGTTGATAATTCTACAACAGAACCGTCTTTTTGAATCATGTTAATCTCGGTTCTGGGTTCTTCTTTTTCAGGACGGTAAATGTCATAAGGCAAGTCAAAATTGACATGGATACCTGTGTAATAATCAGGATCAAAACCAACAGATTGGACAAGGTCAACAAGGTGACTGAGTTCTTTGCGTGACGATTCTTCGAAAGTCACCGATTTAAAGACTTTACGATTAACAAAACGGCTTGCCAAATCAGCCAAAATCTCATCTTCAGCAGTCATCCAAGTTTGAAAATAGGTATTCATCACCCCATCATCTAAAGCAAGATAATCAGCTAAGTTAGCATGATTTTCTAAAAATGGAATCAGATTTGGTGATGTTCTTTCAAAGAAATCGGTATCAGTCTGGTAAAGGTATTTTGCACGCTTTAAAAGATTTTGTAACAATACTTCCATTCCGCGACTAGCAGGGTGAAAATACACTTGCATATACATTTGGAAACGACTGACAATATAGTCCTCAACGGCGTGCATGCCATTGTATTCAAAAACAATACCGTCTTCAGTTGGGCGAATCACACGTAAAATGCGATTCAAGTCAAATTGACCATAATTAGCGCCGCTATAGTAAGAATCGCGCAAAAGGTAGTCCATGCGGTCACAGTCAATTTGGCTAGAAATGAGTTGGACAACTTGTTTATTATGATAAGTGTGGTTGATAACACTAGCGACTTTTTCTGGAAAATCAGGAGAGACGCGACGCAAGATAGTATTGACTTCAGTATCTGGACTGGTGATAATCTTTTGTGTAACGGCTTCGTGGTCGGTATCAAAGAGTTTTTCGAAAGTGTGTGAATACGCACCATGCCCGACATCATGTAAAAGCCCAGCCACCATCGTTAAGAGATTGTCATCAGAATTCCAAATATCAGGAAATTTGTCATCAAAAATTTCAGTCACACGTCTTGCAATCTCGTAAACACCTAAACAGTGTGAGAAGCGGCTGTGTTCTGCACCATGAAAGGTAAAAACAGTTGTCGAAACTTGTTTGACTCGTCGTAGGCGCTGAAACTCTTTACTATTGATAAGGTCGTAAATAATCTGATGATTGACAGTTATATAGTTGTGAACAGGGTCACGAAATACTTTTTCATTCATACTTTCATTATAACAAAAAACTGTGTAAAGCTGATTTTGGAAGGTCTGGGATATTTACGAATACTTGGATTTGATTTATAATGTTGACTATGACGAATGAACTTATTCTTCGTGTGATTTAACTTTTTTGATTTTTCTCATCTTCTGGACAATGGGAAATATTTTGGTAAATGTTAAAAAGCATGGCTTTAATTTAGAGGAAGAATTATGGATTGGGCTATGGGTTGGTTACGTGACAGAGTTATTAGATACGCCATGGAGTGGATGCTTTGCAACGAGTACAGCATTTTTTAAAACGAAAAACTGGTTGAAGATAATAAAAAATCTCTGCAACGTTATCGACAGCGCATATTATTCCTATTTTGATTGAGGCGCTTTGCTTTATTACCGTTGTTGAGGTTGACTTGACCACTTTTGCTATGGGAATGGCACCCTTTTAGGAGCAGTTGTAGGAACACAAAGAACTAAAAGGTTGGAGCACACGCTCAGTCCAACGTGTCTTGGGAATTTTGTTAATTTGTTGCCATATTCATTATGGTTTACCGACTGATTGCCAATCCTTTGGGGAGTATTTCTGAAAGTGCTCATGGTTTACATGGGATTTGAATTCTTGTCGAAGTGATGTTTAATTTGACGGTTAGCATTTTGAGGACAACGAGCTAGGAAATTATGCGCCAGAGTTAATCTTTTTCTCAATGTTGGGTATTAATCCGTTAAAATTTTAATTATCTTTATTGCTCTTTTCACAGGAACAAGTTTACTTCGCTCATCTGCTATTAAATGTTAGACTTATAGTGGCTTTAACACGTCAGAATTGTTATAATTTTAGGGAAAGGAAAGACATTTTAACATTACATGAAACTTCACATTAAGAATAAAATTGATTTGGATGGACAGGTTGAGCTGGTTGAACAATCTTATCCTGTCAAATTAACGGAAAAAAATGGGCATATTTACCTTGCTTATACCAATGAGGAAGAAGAAACCGTGATGCTCAAATGCAACGAGCAAGAGTTGGTCATGACACGTTATTCAACGCCGAAATCAATTATGCGTTTTCACCGTGACAATCCTGCTCTGGTTGCTATTCCGACGCCAGTAGGCTTACAGCATTTACAAACGCAAACAAGTATTTATGAGTTGGATGTTGAACAACAACATCTTAAAATTCATTATCAACTCAAACAAGTTGATGGAGAGAGTGTTTTTGCAAATTATCAGCTAGAAATTCATTGGGTATAAGCATAATATAAATACGATATTATCGGTGTTCGAGTGGGGATGTGTTCAGTTGACAAAAAAGATAAAAGTTGATATGATTACTTTGTATTCAAGGGAGTAGCAGGCGATTCTTGTCTTTATTTTTGCATCCTCTGTCGGTACCTTGCTTTGCTGGATTCAATTCTAATCTGTAGCTATGGTGCCTAGGATGAACACAAAACTAAATGATAAACCTTCAGTACGCAATTTGCGACTGAAAAATCGCGTTTATGTCGTCATTACGAAATCGTTGATTTCCGGCATAATCTTAAACAGCGAGACTTGTTTTTTTAAAAAAAACAGGTCTCTTTTTCTATTTTTGAGACCAGAGGAGGAAGCTATTTTGTTTAAAGAACAAAGTAAAGCCTTGTTTTACACACAAGGAAAAGATGAAACGTTAGATGAGTTACAATCATCACGTGAAGGTTTATCTACTGCGGAAGCACAAAAGCGCTTGGATGAATATGGTCATAATGAACTTGAAGAAAGTCAAAAACGAAGTTTACTAGCAAAATTTCTTGACCAATTCAAGGATTTAATGATTATTATTTTGCTAGTTGCAGCAGCTCTTTCGGTAGTTACAGAGGGAAGCGAAGGGCTAACAGATGCGCTTATTATTTTGGCAGTTGTTATTCTTAACGCAGCGTTTGGTGTTTACCAAGAGGGGCAGGCAGAGGCTGCAATTGAAGCGCTGAAAGATATGTCGAGTCAGATTGCACGTGTGCGTCGTAATGGTCATATTGTTGAAATTGATTCAAGAGAATTGGTTCCTGGTGACATTGTTATGCTTGAAGCTGGTGATGTCGTACCTGCTGATATGCGCTTGTTGGAAGCTGCGTCATTAAAAATTGAAGAAGCAGCATTGACTGGTGAATCTGTTCCTGTTGAAAAAGATTTATCGGTAGAAGTAGCAGCTGATGCTGGTATCGGGGACCGTGTTAACATGGCTTACCAAAACTCAAATGTCACTTATGGACGTGGTTCTGGTGTTGTTGTTAATACTGGAATGTATACAGAAGTTGGTAAAATTGCTGATATGTTAGCTAATGCTGATGAAACAGATACTCCACTTAAACAAAATCTTAACCAATTATCTAAAGTTTTGACTTATTTGGTTGTAGCTATTGCCATTGTTACTTTTATTGTAGGGGTCTTTGTTCGTGGAGAATCTCCAATTGAAGGCTTAATGACATCTGTTGCATTAGCTGTAGCTGCTATACCTGAAGGTTTACCTGCTATTGTTACGATTGTATTATCAATGGGAACAACAACATTAGCAAAACGTAACTCAATCGTACGTAAACTTCCTGCTGTTGAAACACTTGGTTCAACTGAAATTATTGCCTCTGATAAAACTGGAACGTTGACCATGAACCAGATGACTGTTGAAAAAGTCTATACAAACGGTGAGCTACAAAGTGCTGCTAGTGACATTGCCTCTGATAATAATACTCTTCGTATTATGAATTTTGCTAATGACACGAAGATTGATCCAAATGGAAAACTCATTGGCGATCCTACAGAAACAGCTCTTGTTCAATTTGGACTGGATCACAGTTTTGATATACGTGAAGCTCTTGTTGAAGAGCCACGTGTTGCAGAATTACCATTTGATTCTGAACGTAAGCTGATGTCAACCATTCATAAGGAAGCAGATGGCAAATATTTTGTTGCGGTAAAAGGTGCTCCAGACCAATTGCTTAAGCGTGTTACTCGTATCGAAGAAAATGGTCAAGTACGTGATATTACCGCTGAAGAAAAAGAAGGCATTCTTGCTGTTAATAAAGATTTGGCCCGAAAAGCGCTACGTGTCTTGATGATGGCTTACAAATATGTCTCTGAGGTCCCAGCCCTTGAATCAGATATTATTGAGTCTGATTTGATTTTCTCTGGATTGGTCGGAATGATTGACCCTGAACGTCCAGAAGCTGCAAAAGCTGTTGCTGTTGCTAAAGAAGCTGGTATTCGTCCAATCATGATTACTGGAGACCACCAAGATACAGCGGAAGCTATTGCCAAACGCCTTGGTATCATTGAAGATGATGGTCAAGACCACGTCTTTACTGGTGCTGAACTTAATGAACTTTCTGATGAAGAATTCCAAAAAGTTTTCAAACAATACTCCGTTTATGCACGTGTGTCTCCAGAACACAAGGTGCGTATCGTAAAAGCTTGGCAAAATGAAGGTAAGGTTGTTGCCATGACTGGTGATGGTGTCAATGATGCGCCTTCACTCAAGACAGCTGACATTGGTATTGGTATGGGGATTACAGGTACAGAAGTATCTAAAGGCGCTTCTGATATGGTTCTTGCTGATGATAACTTTGCTACAATTATCGTTGCAGTTGAAGAAGGACGTAAAGTTTTCTCAAACATTCAAAAATCTATTCAATACCTTCTCTCAGCTAACATGGCAGAAGTCTTTACGATTTTCTTTGCAACATTATTTGGTTGGGATGTGCTTCAACCTGTTCATCTTCTTTGGATTAACTTGGTAACCGATACACTACCAGCTATTGCGCTTGGTGTTGAACCTGCCGAACCTGGTGTTATGAGCCACAAACCTCGTGGTCGTAAGTCTAATTTCTTTGACGGTGGTGTCATGGGAGCGATTATTTACCAAGGAATTTTCCAAACTGTTCTTGTTCTTGGTGTCTATGGTTGGGCGTTGATGTTCCCAGAACATGCTACTAATCGTATGGTACACGAAGATGCTTTGACAATGGCATTTGCGACACTTGGTTTGATTCAATTGGTTCATGCTTTCAATGTTAAATCTGTTTATCAATCTATCTTTACTGTTGGAGCTTTTAAAAACAGAACCTTTAACTGGGCTATCCCAATCGCCTTTCTTCTCTTGATGATAACGATCGTAGTACCTGGATTTAATGATTTGTTCCATGTTTCGCATCTAAGCGCTACACAATGGCTTGCTGTTATTATCGGAAGCTCACTTATGGTTGTTCTAACTGAAATCGTTAAAGCTATTCAACGTGTCCTTGGACAAGATGAAAAAGCAATTTAAAAATATAAAAAATGAATCAGATTGATTCAGCAAAAAAGCAAATCTCATGTGTGAGATTTGCTTTTTATTATAATTCAAAAATAGTCATGGATTTTCGGAATTCTTGTGCCAAATTTTGACGTTTGTAATCAGTAAAGTCATCAATTTTTTTGACAATGTTGTAGCGTTTGCTAAGATTCCAGGTCTGATTTGGGTTGAGTTCAGGGTGTTGATTGACATAATCAATAGTCAAATCCCACTCACGGATATAACCAAGCGGTTTAGCATGGTAAGTAATATTGTCAATTTGCTGCGAAGCGATACTATGATGAGTATGCCCAAAAATCACGTCGTTAACCTGATGTTTTTTGAAAATATCATGAAAAACTTGACTACCTAAAAAAGCATTAAATGGTTTAAAACGCTCGTGTTGCAAGGTAAATTGGTGATGTGGCACAAAATGCAGACTGACAATCACGTCATTGGTAATTGTTGATAAGGCTTTATCGAGTTTTTGTGTTGTTTGGCGCGTGAGTTCTTTGTCAGAAAAGTTGCGATTTAAACGTCGGTCAAACCAGAAAGTATTTTTAAATTTGATTGTTTCAGCTTCAGATTTTTCTGGGAAAAAGGAATAATCATACCAACCATGAAAAGCCAAGAGTGTCTTTTTCCCCAACGGAATAATTTGAAAATCCAAAGCATCAATCACCTTGTCATCTAAATCAAGCATATCGTGATTGCCGAGATTATAAGTAACGTCAAAATGCTTGCTCATTGTTTCTAAAAATGAGTAAGAGATGTCATAAAAATGGTTAGAAATATCTCCAGCGAAATGCAGATGAGAAATTTTTTCTGCGCTTAATGTGTCAATGAGTGTCTGGATTTCAAAATCATCAAAATGATTTAAATCAATATGTAAATCACTCATAATAGTTAGTTTTGTCATGGCATTATTGTAACAAAAAATCTTCTAAAAAGCCTTTGATGTGTATTTTTATCTCTTCTAAAAATATGATAGAATACTTTCAGGAGGCTTTCATGATAAAGGCAATAATATTTGATATGGATGGTGTCTTATTTGACACTGAGAATTTTTATTTTAAACGACGTGAGACATTTTTAGGCAGTAAAGGCATTTCGGTCAAACACTTGCCGCCAAAATATTTCATTGGCGGGCGCATGGATCAATTTTGGGAAAATATCTTAGGTGATAAGATTGCAAATTATGATATTAAAGCACTAGAAGCCGAATACACAGCTTATAAAAATACTCATCGACCAGCTTACGATGAGCTAGTTTTTGCTGATGCTCGTAGGGTTTTGGCAACATTAACAGCCAAGGGAATCATCCTAGCATTGGCTTCTAATAGTGCGCGTGAAGATATCGAAGATGCCTTGGAAAAATCAGGCTTAAAGCAGTACTTTACTCATATTCTATCGGGAAGCGAATTTGCAGAAGGTAAACCTAATCCTGCTATTTATAATGCCGCTTGTGAGAAATTAGGCTTTGTTAAAAAAGATATTGTGATTATTGAAGATAGCCCAAAAGGGATTCAAGCAGGTGTGGCAGCTGGCGTGCGTGTTCTAGCCATTCGTGATAAAGTCTTTGGTGCTGACCAATCAAAAGCAGATGTTTTGATTGATAATTTGACAGAAGTGCTGCAGTTTGTCGAAAATGAAAAACATAACAGCTCTATCTAACCTCATCTTTTGTTACCGTTTTGTAATTGTCATGCCTTATTTGAATTATATTTTTAGCTTAAAATAGAAACTACTGAGTGTTAATTTTCTATAGAAATATTTTTGGTGGTGAGAAAGCCACTTATCATGTGGTTTTGATGCAAATGAAGTATGGCGTATAATGGTAATTTTGCGGGCTTTATGGTAGAATAAGAAAACAGTAGTAATATAGGATAAGTTCTAAAGGTAGCGTAAAAATTCAATGTTTACTTTGCTTTCTTAACGGACTTAGTATCTTAATTAATTGAACTCGTCCTAAAAGCGTCGCGAAAAAGATAATTTTTCCTGTGTCCTAGGACACAGTGTCAAATTCCTATTTTCATCTCGCTTTCTTAACGGACTTAGTATCTTAGTAAAAGGAGTTATTTCATGGAAGTAGCTGAAATTCGTCAAAAAATAGTAGAAAATCAAGAGAAGTTGACTAGCTTCAGGAGGTCTCTTTGACTTAGATCGTTTGGAAGAAGACATTGCGCTTCTTGAAAATAAAATGACTGAGCCAGATTTTTGGAATGATAACATTGCAGCTCAGAAAACGTCTCAAGAGTTAAATGGTTTGAAACAAACCTATGAAACCTTTAATGAAATGCAAGAGTTGTCTGACGAAACTGAACTTTATTTGGAAATGTTGGACGAAGATGATTCTGTTCAAGCTGAATTAGAGGAAAGTCTTGAAAAGCTTGATAAAATCATGACAAGTTATGAAATGACCTTGCTTTTATCAGAGCCTTATGACCGCAATAACGCTATTTTGGAAATTCATCCAGGGTCAGGTGGTACCGAAGCTCAAGACTGGGCTGATATGCTTTTTCGTATGTACACACGCTACGGCAACGCCAAAGGTTTTAAAGTTGAAACCCTTGATTATCAAGCAGGGGACGAAGCTGGTATCAAATCTGTTACTCTTTCATTTGAAGGTCCAAATGCTTATGGGCTTTTGAAATCTGAAATGGGAGTTCATCGTCTAGTGCGTATCTCACCGTTTGATTCAGCCAAACGTCGTCATACATCGTTTTCTTCTGTCGAAGTTATGCCAGAATTAGATGATACAATTGAAGTTGACATTCGTGATGATGATATTAAAATGGATACTTTCCGTTCAGGTGGTGCTGGGGGACAAAACGTCAATAAGGTATCAACTGGTGTTCGTTTGACCCACATTCCAACAGGAATTGTTGTAGCATCAACGGTTGATCGTACTCAGTACGGAAACCGTGACCGTGCGATGAAAATGTTACAAGCCAAACTCTATCAATTAGAGCAAGAGAAAAAAGCGCAAGAAGTGGATGCCCTTAAAGGTGATAAAAAAGAAATCACATGGGGAAGTCAAATTCGATCTTACGTCTTTACGCCCTATACAATGGTTAAAGACCATCGTACAGGCTATGAAATTGCTCAAGTTGATAAAGTTATGGATGGTGACATTGATGGCTTCATCGACGCTTATCTAAAATGGCGTATTGATTAATTCGAAAGTAAAATTTTAGGATAACAAAATCGTAAAGGAAAATACAAATGGCATTAATTGAAATGAATGGTGTAACCAAGAAGTATCACCGCTCAACGACTGCTTTGAGAGATATTAACGTATCTGTCAATTCAGGTGAATTTGTTTATATTGTTGGTCCTTCTGGTGCCGGTAAATCTAGCTTTATTAAACTATTGTACCGTGAGGAAAAAGTATCTGCTGGAACTCTTAAAGTTGGGGAATTTAACCTAACAAAATTGAAAAAACGGGATGTTCCAATCTTGCGTCGTAGCATTGGAGTTGTTTTCCAAGACTATAAACTTCTTCCTAAAAAAACTGTTTTTGAAAATGTTGCCTATGCAATGCAAGTTATCGGTGAAAAACCACGTGAAATTAAAAAACGTGTGCCAGAAGTTCTTGATTTGGTTGGGCTTAAGCATAAAATGCGTTCATTCCCAGAGCAATTATCTGGTGGTGAACAACAACGTGTTGCAATTGCACGTGCGATTGTTAATAATCCTAAAGTTTTGATTGCTGACGAACCAACAGGTAACCTTGACCCAGAAATTTCATGGGAAATCATGCAATTATTAGAACGCATCAATCTTCAAGGAACAACTGTTTTGATGGCAACACACAACAAACAAATTGTCGATAATCTTCGTCATCGGGTTATCGCTATTGAAGACGGTCGCATTGTACGTGACGAGGAGGAAGGAGAATACGGATATAATGATTAGAAATTTTTTCCGCCATTTATGGGAATCCATTAAAAGTTTGAAACGTAATGTTTGGATGACCGTCGCTTCAGTCAGTTCTGTTACCATTACATTGACACTTGTTGGTGTGTTTGCTGCTGTTCTATTGAACGTTGAGCGTATCGCAACAGGTATTGAAAATAACATTCAAATTAATGTTTATTTGGATGTTGACTCAACAGATAGCTCTGAAACAACAACTAACGAAGTTGGTGAAACAGTCACTAATGATTCGTATCACCAAGTTTATGACCAAATTTCAAAAGTTTCAGGTGTTGAATCAGTTACTTATTCAAGTAAAGATGAACAACTTGAAAAATTACAAGAAGCCTACGGAGATGATTGGACGCTTTTTGATGGTGACTCAAATCCATTGCAAGACGTTTACATTGTTGAGGCAGACTCACCATCAGATGTGAAGAAAGTGGCTAATAAAATTACTAAAATTGAAGGTGTTGAGTCAGTGGATTATGGTGGCTCAAATTCAGACCAACTTTTCAGTATTGCTAAATTTATTCGTACATGGGGATTTGCAGGAACAGTGCTTTTGATTTTTGTAGCGATTTTCTTAATTTCCAATACGATTCGCATGACAATCATGTCTCGTCAACGTGACATTGAAATCATGCGTTTGGTAGGTGCTAAAAATTCTTATATCCGTGGACCATTCTTCTTTGAAGGTGCTTGGGTAGGGCTTCTTGGAGCGATTGTTCCATCAATTATCATTTACTTTGCGTACAAGACTGTTTACTCATCGGTTAACCCACAATTTGAAGTCCAAGGCTTGTCATTATATCCAGTCGACACATTTCTGCCACTTGTCATTGGAGGTATGTTCTTAGTTGGAATTATTATCGGAGCACTTGGTTCAGTTATCTCAATGAGACGTTATCTTAAAATTTAATCTAAAAAATGACCTTCTGATATTTCAGAAAGTCATTTTTTTAATCAATAAAATCAGTAATGCCTAAAGTAATTTGGCTTTCTTGTTCTGTTTGGGAAATGGTTGCTTTACCGTCTTTGGTTTGTTTGCCGTAATCGCCAAAACCACTATGATTACCACCGACGATAGTCAAGTATTCGGTATCGTCAGGGAGGCGCTTTTTAGCTTTTTCGTAATTGTCCCATTGCAGTACCTTATCATTGCTAGCAGTGATTGATAGAACTTTTAAATTACTATCAGATAAGTTAGTTTTTTCAGATGGGGAGCTCGCAAGTAGAATAAGCCCAGAAATGGCTTGAGAGTCAGAATCAGCGGCATTTAAGCAGGCAACAACGCCACCTAGTGAATGTCCAGCTAGGTAAACATTGGAGAGATTGTTTTTCGCAATCACTTTTAAGGCTTTGTTGCTTGATAAAACTGGCAGATTCAAAGGTGTTTTTAAGAGATAAACGTCAAAACCTTCTTGCGCTAAGTTTTTTGCCAAACTTGCGTAGGCTGTTTCCTCGACGAGAGCACCTTGGTAAAAAACAATACTAGCTTTAGCGGTGCCAGAACTTTGAAAAAACAGATAATCTTTTGTGCTTTCGGCAGTTTTAGCAGCTGTCTGTGCTTCTGAACTTGCTTGGTAAGTTTTTTGATGAAGTACCACTCCACTAATGGTAATTAGAATAGCAATAATCAGAAGGAAACTTAAAGTAAATTTCTTGATTTTTTTCATGGCTAATTGAAATATGGGTTAAAATTCTTCTCGTGGGCAATAGTCGTTTCACGAGCGTGACCAGGGTAAACCATGAAATGATTTGGCAAGCTGAAAAGTTCAGCTTTTATACTATTTAGTAATTGTTCAGAATTTCCCGTTGGTAAATCTGTGCGTCCGATTGTTTCACGAAAAAGAGCATCGCCAGTTAAAACCAATTCATCATCTGGAAATACTAAGGAAACACTACCGCAAGAATGTCCAGGCGTTTGACGAACATGAAAACGAAAACCAGCGATTTGATAATCATCATCATACTGATAATGATGTTCGGCAGGCGCTAAGACAACATCTGGCAAATCCGCATGGCGCTCCAAACCTGAAAAATTATCTTTCGGCGAATAAAGCCAAGACGCTTCTTTATCAGAAATGTAAACAGGTGGGTGTCCAAAAGCGTCACGAATGACATCAAGTCCCATAATATGGTCATAATGAGCATGTGTGATTAAAATTGCCACAACTGGTTTATCAAATGAGGCAATCTTTTCTTGAATATGGTCAACATCACTACCTGGATCAACAACAATAATGCCTTGGTCATTGACCAATAAATAAGTATTTTCACGTGCAACGTGATTTAATAATCTAAAAATCTTCATAAAAAAAGTGTATCAAAAATTTGGCTAAAAGTCATATTTGTGAGATTTGGAGATATGTGAGATTAAAAATAATGTTGAGATTAGATGAATGTACCTAGCAAAAATGGTATAATCTATGTGTTATGATGCAAGTGAATTCTCAAAAATATGCTATTGTGGATTTGGAGGCAACGGGTGCCCATGCAATGGCAGAAATTATTCAAGTTGGGATTGTGATTATTGAAAATGATGAAATCGTCAAGACCTATCAAACGGATGTCAATCCCCACGAGGCTTTATCTGAACATATTATTAATTTGACTGGTATTACAGATGAGCAATTGGCAAAAGCGCCAGATTTTTCACAAGTTGCGCAGGAGATTTTTAACCTAATTGAGGATTGTGTTTTTGTGGCTCACAATGTCAAATTTGATGCCAATCTGTTAGCAGAACAATTATTCATGGAAGGCTATGAATTACGAACACCTCGCGTTGATACGGTTGAATTGGCGCAGGTTTTTTATCCAACTTTTGAGAAATACAGTTTGGGAAATTTAGCTGATGCTTTAGCTTTAGATTTGGCAGATGCTCACACGGCAATTTCAGATGCCTATGCGACTGCGCAGCTATTTTTAAAATTGAAAGTAAAAATGAAAAGCCTGCCCAAGGAAGTCTTGGAAAGCCTTTTGCCTTTAGCTGATAACCTTTTGTTTGAAACAGGGATGTTAATTGAGGAAAGCTTCAAACAGGCTAAGGTTTTATCGCCAAAAGATTTTCAAGAAGTTGGTGGCTTAGTGCTACGACAACCAAAAACGATTGGTGAAGCGCGTCAATTATCAGAAGCATTTGATGTCAATTTGGCGCTTCTGGGCTTGGATGCGCGTGAAAAGCAAAGTCAGTTTGCACAGTTGGTTAAAGATGATTTTCAATCGTCACAGGTCTCATTTTTAGAAGCGCAAGCAGGACTTGGAAAAACCTATGGTTATCTTTTACCTTTGCTCCAGTGGGCTCAAGATGAGCAGGTCATTGTTTCCGTACCAACTAAGGTTCTTCAAGACCAAATCATGGCAAATGAAGTCAGAAAGATTCAAGACGTTTTTCACATACCGTGTCAATCGATTAAAGGTCCTGGTAACTATATTAAATTAGATGCCTTCGCGGATAGTTTGCGACGTGAAGGGGATAATCGTTTGGTAAATCGTTATAAAATGCAGCTTTTGGTTTGGCTGACTGAAACGGAGACTGGCGATTTAGATGAAATCAAACAAAAACAGCGATTTGAAGCTTATTTTGACCAGATTAAACATGATGGAAATTTAAGCGAAAAATCCCTTTATAAGGATGTTGATTTTTGGAATCGTACTTATGAAAATGCGAAACATAGCAAACTATTGATTATTAATCATGCTTATTTTTTGGAACGTGTGCAAGATGATAAGGCGTTTGCGGCTAAGAAAGTGCTTGTTTTTGATGAAGCCCAAAAATTGATTTTAAATTTGGAGCAATTTTCACGTCGTCGTGTTAACGTAACGCAATTGGTGCAAAAACTTGAAAAGCACTTAGATGCAGCTTTATCGACATTGGAAAAACGATTGATAGAAAGTCTTTCTTTCCAATTGAGCCATTTGGCAACACGTTTTTACCAAAATCAAGAGGTCTATGTGACAACAGAGGACGCTCGTCGTTTAGAACAAGCAACCAATGAATTGCTGGCTTTCAATCCTGATTGGCGATATATTTGTTTGGAGGATTTGTTAGCCTTATTTGCGCAGCCTTTTACTGATTTTTGGTTTGAGACAATTGTTGAAAATGAAAAACGTCAAACTTACCTAAATGCTAGTAGTGAAGAATTGTTGAATTTTCAAGAATTTCTACCCGAAACACGCAAGACTTATATGATTTCGGCAACCTTGCATATCAGTCCACAGGTTAGTTTAGCTGATTTGCTAGGTTTTGAACACTATCATTTCATGAGCATTGCGCATGATAAGCAGAATGCCCAACATATTTGGATTGATGAGGAAATGCCAAATGTCGCTGATATTTCTGAGGAAGAATATGCTTCAGCCATTGCAGAGCGTATTTATCAGTTAAAACAATTGGATGAGCCGATTTTGGTGTTATTTAATGCCAAGAAAACAATGCTTGATGTTTCTGATTTGCTAGATGATATGGCACTTCATCATTTGACGCAGGAGAAAAATGGTACGGCTTATAATGTCAAACGTCGTTTTGAACGTGGTGAAAGTCGTATTCTTCTTGGAACAGGCGCTTTCTGGGAAGGTGTGGATTTTGTTCAAGCAGATAAAATAATTGAGGTCATCACACGATTGCCGTTTGAAAATCCTAAGGATTTATTTGTGCAAAAAATCAGCAATTATTTGCTAGCGCAAGCCAAATCACCGTTTTATGATTATTCATTACCATTAGCAATCTTGAAATTAAAACAAGCGATTGGACGTACGATGAGACGTGACAATCAACGCTCAGCTGTGCTCATTTTAGACAATCGGATATTGACAAAATCATACGGAAAAATGATAAATGATGCTTTGGCAGAAGAATTTTACCTTTCTTCTCAAAAATTTTCAAAGAGTCTAACAGAAATAAAGAATTTTTTGCTATAATAAAGGGGATAAACTAAAAGGGAGAAGTAAATGAAAAAATTAACACCAGTAAAACAGTATTTACTTGGTTTTAG
>ENA-UALB01000171-UALB01000171.1-human-gut-metagenome-genome-assembly--contig:-NODE-171-length-18059-cov-4.250889_pt1 | contig 18059 bp, 16 predicted proteins | sample MGYA00243695_ERZ654458 | MGnify/ENA primary metagenome ERZ654458 (study PRJEB26926, sample SAMN06164669) | human gut metagenome | biome: ENVO:00009003; feature: ENVO:2100002; material: ENVO:00002003...
CCGTCGTCGGCAGCGTCAGATGTGTATAAGAGACAGCTTGACATATATTGTATAAAGGTATATATTAAAAACAAGCTCATGAGTAAAAATGACCAAAAGGGGGAATGAAGTCGTGAAGTTTTCAGATGAACTTACAGAAAAACTGCTGATTGCGGCCAATAAAATTGCAACACAAAAACATATGTGTGCTGTTAAAAATTCATTTACAGCCTTGATTCCGGTTATTATCACGGGCTCCTTCTGCACCTTGATTACGAATGTGGTATGCGCTACAGAGGGCACGGGAATCAGCCTTGGCAAGCTGCCGGGAATGCAGTGGCTGGCCATGTTTACAGACTGGTTTAACGCAGCCAACTACGCGACGCTCAATTTTTTTACGGTTGCGGCTGTAGTGCTCATTGGACTGGAACTTGGAAAATTAAATAAAATGCAGGGTTTTATGCCTGGCATTATCGCACTTTGTTCATTTATCAGCTGCCTTCCCACATTTGTGGAAATTACACAGAACGGCACAGTGATCCATGTGGCAAATGTGATTGGCAAAGACTATACGGCGTCCAGAGGTCTGTTTCTGGGAATTGTGATTGCACTTGTCTCGGTGGAGATTTATACAAAACTGGTTACAAGCGAAGTAATGAAAATCAATATGCCGGATTCCGTACCAGGCAATGTTTCAAATTCGTTTAATGTATTGTTTCCGTCTATGGTTACAGTCCTGATCTGCGCACTGTTTAACTTTTTTACGACAAAGGTGCTTGGAATGAGCCTTTATACAATTATCTATACCTTCCTCCAAACACCTCTGGAAAAAGTTATGCAGGGGCTTCCCGGACTTCTGATCCTGATGTTTGTGGCTCAGGCCTTCTGGTGTATCGGAATCCACGGTAATCAGATTATTAAGCCGGTTCGTGATCCTCTTTTGAATGCAGCCATACTGGCGAATACAGATTTGGTCGCTCAGGGGATTCATGATGTATCTCAACTGAATATTATCAATATGTCATTTTGGGATACATATATGTCGTTGGGAGGTTCCGGCTGTACTCTGGGCCTTGTGATTGCCATTTTGCTGTTGTCCAGACGGGAGGATTATCGGGCGATTGCAAAACTGGAGGCGGCTCCTGCAGTATTCGAGATCAATGAGCCTATGATTTTTGGCCTTCCGGTTGTTTTAAATCCGCTTCTGGCAGTTCCGTTTATTCTGACGCCTCTTGTCACAGGAACCTTTGCCTATATTATGACAAAAATTGGTTTTGCCGGAGTATGTGTGTACGCCATGCCATGGACAACGCCGCCGATTTTGAGCGCATGGCTGTCCACGGGAGGAAGCATTGGAGCCATGATTACACAGATTATCTGCATTGCTATGGCAATTCTTATTTACGCACCATTTGTTATTCTGGCAAATAAGGCGAAGGATGCGTCCCAGTAGGATTTCATATTTTATAAGGAAAAAGGAGCTTAGCTATGATGAAAAAAGTGCAGCTGCCCAGGGGATTTTTTTTAGGAGCGTCAGCCAGTGCGTGGCAGACCGAAGGCTGGAAGGGCAAAAAAGAAGGACAGGATAACCAGATGGATGCCTGGTACAAGAATGACAGAGGTGTATGGTATGAGGGCTATGGTCCGGCGGTAGCCACAAATTTTATAGAGCGTTATAAAGAAGATATTGCGCATATGAAAGAAATAGGACTTCAGTATTACCGAACGTCCATTAACTGGGCTCGTTTTCTGACTGACTATGAAAATGCAGTGGTGGATGAAGAGTATGCTGCATATTACTCGGATATGCTTAACACCTGCATTGCAAATGGAATCGAGCCTATGGTTTGTTTGGAGCATTATGAACTGCCCGTATACCTTCTGGAGCAATACAATGGATGGAATTCAAGATATGTGGTGGATCTTTTTGTAAAATATGCGCTGCGGGCCTTTGAGCGGTTTGGAGACAGGGTAAAATACTGGTTTGCATTTAATGAGCCTATTGTTGTCCAGACAAGATGCTATCTGGATGCGGTGAGATGGCCTCATCATCAGGATTCGGGGATGTGGATGCAGTGGAATTACCATAAAGCGCTGGCTACTGCGGCAGTGATGGACGCTTACAAAAGAAGCGGACTGAAACGTCGGGAGTGTAAGTTTGGAAGTATTATCAATGTAGAAATGGCTTATCCAAGAAGTGATTCTGCTGGAGACCAACAGGCAGCCGATATGTATGATTTATTCTACAATCGGGTATTTCTGGATCCGGCCTTAAAAGGCGAGTATGAGGATGGTTTTTTTGAACGTCTTGAAACCCATGGTATTTTTGTGGATCGTACCGCAGATGATTTGAGACTTATAAAGGAAAATGTACTGGACTGGGTGGGAATTAACCTGTATCATCCCAACCGTGTAAAGGAGCGCACACACGCAGTGAAGGAAGGAGCCCCGTTCCACCCTGATTTCTATTATGAGGAGTTCAATATGCCGGGGAAAAGAATGAACCCCTTCCGTGGATGGGAGATATGGCCTAAGATTATTTATGACTTTGGTATGCGGATGAAAAACGAATATGGAAATAAAGAATGGTTTGTAGCAGAAAGCGGAATGGGCGTACAGAACGAACAGCAGTATAAGGATGAGTCTGGTATGATCAAGGATGATTACCGTATTGATTTTATCAAACAGCATTTATACTGGGCGGTTCAGGCAGCTAGGGAAGGCTCTGGGATTTTAGGATATATGCTCTGGGCATTTACAGATAACGTTTCTCCGATGAATGCCTTTAAAAATCGTTATGGCCTGGTAGAGATTGATCTGGATCATAACAGAGACCGGCGCTTGAAGAAATCAGCGTATTTCTATCAGCAGACCATCAAAGATCGGTTCTTTATGTATGATACAGATGAGGAATATAGATGAGGCGGCTGTTATGTCAAATAAAATAAAGAGAAAATCGGAGATGGCAGTTCCTCTTACGGAAAGACAAAAGCGTATCAAAGAGCTGCAGGAAAAATTAAACCAGCCCGATCCAGCAGCGGTTCACCCATTTACGGTGTATAAACTGCTGACATACCTGTGCGTGCTGATTTTACCGCTTACGCCTCTTGCACTGTTTCGCATCTGGCGTCCGCACACGGAATTTACAAGAAAAGAGCAGTGGATATGGACGGTTCTTCTGGCGGCTATTGCGGTGTATGCGGCTGTGATAGCGGTCAGATATTAAAAAGAGGGGAGGTGATAATATGGCAGAGGCAGATTACGGCTCTTCATTTCAGATCATTGCTGCGGCGGGGGATTCTAAGGGGTACTCTGTATCGGCAATCAAGGCGGCAAAAGAGGGGAGGTTTGAGCAGGCAAGAGAGGATATGGCAGAAGCCTCCAGACTTCTTTTAGAAGCTCATGAGTTTCAGACAGATATGATTGCCAAAGAGGCTTCAGGGGAGACAGTGCCGGTGAATATTATTCTGGTTCATTCTCAGGATCATCTCAGTATGGCTATGGCTGCTCAGGATCTCTCGGAACAGCTGGTCGAGGTGTACAGAGAACTTCACAGGGTAAAAGAAGAACTGGAACGCTTAAAGATCGAAAAGGAAGAAAAAGAATAAGCTTTGGATGTCCTGGATGAAAGGAGTATATATTTATGAAAATACATTTGGTGTGTTCTGCTGGTATGTCTACCAGCTTACTGGTAAACAATATGAAAAAGAATGCTCCGGCGGAGTATGTGATCGATGCGGGGCCTTTTGCAGCTCTGGAAGAAATTGTGGACAATTATGATGTGATCCTGGTAGGCCCTCAGGTAAGATTTAAATTTGATGATATTAAGGAAATCTGCCAAAGGCATGGCAAGAGATGCGGGCTGATTGATATGCGTGTATATGGACGCATGGATGGAAAGGCGGCTCTGGAGCTGGCAGAGCAGGCACAGTAGAAAAAGGCTTTATGGGCAGCGTGGCTGTCACAAAATAGCTGGTTACATAAAAGCTTCAAAAAAATACGCCTTGTTTAGAGAGATTAACTCTCTTACAAGACGTATTTTTTTACGTTTAGGGCGTATACTTTCTCACAATTCCGCATCCTATGATCATCCCGGAATTTCCGGACGGCTGGCTGGTAAAGTCATCTGCATTCAGGTGAAGAACCAGGGAACGTCCCAGAATTTCAGCCACAGTGAATCGCTTATCATAGAAGGCGATCCATCCATAGCCCTCATTTCCCATGATGGGCAGCAAATCCCCGGAGTGCCAGGGATGTTCCGTATGGGTAGGATTATAGTGTCCGCCTGTGTGGGTAAAGGAAGCGGAGCAATTCCCGTTTTCGTGGATATGCATGGCATAAAAAGCGGTAGAGCCCAAAATGCCCTTATTGGGAAGCTGGAAAAACTCACCTTCAACCAGGACGCCTCCGTAAGGCGTGTCATAAAAGCGCACCACTCCGCTTAGGGCGGGGGCAAAGGAAGTATTTCCGTGGACCCAGGCCAGAGCGGCAGGGGTGCCAAAACGCAGGATTTGAGCGAACTGATCGCCCGGTGTAGCAGCTGCAGACTGATTCATGGCAAAATCTCCTGAAGGAGTGATCTATGACAGCATATGAGAATCCCTGCTGTCAGGTGCAGGGGATTTGCCGGAAAAATACCCGATGACTGCCTGCATGGCCGGGGAGACCCATTTATCCCGGTGATACAGAAGCTGACGCCACAGCTGGGGGGCAAAGTCAGGTACCTCCAGCCGTATCAGCCGCCCTTCCAGCAGCGCCGGTTCTGTTACATAGTCAGGAAGAAAGGAAATCCCGGCTCCCTGGGTCACAAGGCGGCACAGAAGGTCGGCGCTGCCGAATTCTAGAACAGGACGCACCTCCAAGGAGAGCTGAGCCAGGTGCTCATCCATCAGACGGCGGTAGCTCATGCCCTTTTCTGTCAGGAGAAAGGGGAACTGAATCAATTCCCGGACTGGCACACGGCGGGATGAAACAGGAAGGAAATCAGGGGCCGCTACAAAATGGGCCTCGATCTGCTCTTCGTCTGCGATTATATAATCGCTGTTATAAAAATGCTGATCAAGAGTGTACACCAGATCTGCCTCATTCTGGTTCAGAAGCCGGAACATTTCCTGCGTGCTGGCCGTCATGAGCTTCAGTGTGATTCCCGGCTGCTCTCTGCGGAAAGCCTCAAAGTGATCCTGGAGGATCCAGCAGGCCAGGGAATCTGCCATGGCGATGCGGATGTGTCCGGTTATGAAAGGCTGAGGCTTAAGTTCCTTTCTCATATTCATGGTCAGCCGGTCTAGCTGATGGGCATAGTCCAGAACCTTGCGTCCGGCTTCTGTCAGCGCTACGGTATGGTTGATGCGCTCTAAAAGCTGCACCTTCAGATCCTCCTCCAGCTGCCGGATCTGGAACGATACAGTGGACTGTGAATACCCCAGCTTTTTTGCCGCTTTTGTAAAGCTGCACAGCTCCGCTACCTGAATAAAGGTTTCCATATTTTTCATATCAACACCCATATTTTCCTCCCATGGTTTGCTGTGTGAGGCAGCCTGCTTACAATCGAAAAAATAGATCAATATAATTTAAAGTATCAATTTTACAAATGATGATAATTATTATATACTAATATGAAGTAAAAATCCATCCCCTGAAATATGGAGAGGGGCAGGCCGCAGGTACGGTCTGAACAAAGGAGAAGGAGTGGCAAACAATCATGGTTACAGTAATTGAAACAGTTTACCGGTTTTTATGGGGGGATCTGCTCACGCTGCCTTTGCCGGGAGGCGCAAGTATCCGCTTTTCGCTTCTGGTGCTGCTGCTGATTCCTACGGGAATTTATTTTACGCTGCGCACACGTTTTCTTTCCCTGCGTCTGTTTAAAGACATGGTGCGGGTAACTTTGGAGAAAAAGGATGGAGAGACAACGGCGCTTTCAGCGTGTCAGACGCTGATCGTGTCTACCGCTACCCGTGTGGGAATGGGAAATCTGGTAGGCGTAGTGGCGGCCATTTCCGCCGGCGGCGCAGGTGCCGTGTTCTGGATGTGGGTCACAGCCCTTTTAGGCTCAACCACCGCGTTTATTGAAGCCACGCTGGCTCAGCTTTATAAAGAGGAAGATCCTCTTTACGGCGGCTATCGGGGCGGCCCTGCCTACTATATGCACAAATTTTTCGAGAAAAAGGATAAAAAGAAGAGATGGATGCCCTTATCGGTGCTGTTTGCCTTATCCGGCCTGATCTGCTGGTGCGGAATCAGCCAGGTTATCAGTAATTCCGTGGCATCTGCCTTCAAAAATGCGTTTCACATACCGCCCCTTTACAGCACCATCGTCCTGGTGATTCTTGGCGCAGTGATCGTTCTGCGCAAAAACGCGACCGTAAAGGCTCTGGATGTGATGGTGCCGGTGATGGCTGGGCTGTATCTTCTGATCACAGTGGCAGTGATCGTTCTGAATTTCCAGCAGATTCCCTCTGTGTTTCAGCGTATCTTCTCAGAGGCCTTCGGGCTGCGCCAGGCAGTGGCAGGAGGAATAGGCGCTGTGATTATGAACGGCGTAAAACGAGGGCTTTTTTCCAATGAAGCAGGCAGCGGGTCGGCTCCCTGTGCCGCAGCGGCCGCTGTGACAGACCATCCGGCCAAGGTGGGGCTGGCACAGGCGCTGGGCGTATTCATTGATACGATCGTTATCTGCAGCTGTACCGCCTTCTTAATGCTTCTGGCTCCAGAGCAGGTAACAGGCTCCCTGGAGGGAATGGATCTGCTGCAGGCGGCTATGGGATACCACCTTGGTTCCTTTGGAATTATCTTCATTGCAGTAATTCTGTGGCTGTTCAGCTTTTCCACATTTTTAGGAATCCTCTACTATGCCCGTTCCAACATATCATATCTGTTTGGAGACAGCTGGGCGGCTCAGACAGCATACAAGGTGCTGGCGCTCATCATGCTCTTTGTGGGCGGACTGACTGCCTATACCGTTGTATGGGATCTGGGAGATGTTGGCGTAGGACTGATGACTATCTTTAACCTCATCGCCCTGTACCCCATGGCAGGAAAAGCTTTGGCTGCTCTTAAAGACTATGAAGAAAAGCGCAGACAGGGAAGGATCTAAAACGTATTATAAAGCAGGATCGTTCGGCGCGCCGGGAAATTGTGTGAAATATCCCGGCGCGCCTTTTCATTTACCCGCACCCATGCTATAATCGGTCATAAGAATGCGATTGAAATACAGGAGAGACGCGATATGAATCTTATTGCAGCAGCAGATGAAAACTGGGCCATCGGAAAAGACGGCGGCCTTTTAGCCCATCTTCCAGGGGATATGAAGTTTTTCAGAGAAACGACCAAAGGCCGGGTAGTTGTCATGGGACGCAGGACACTGGAGAGTTTTCCAGGCGGCAAGCCGTTAAAAAACCGTGTTAATGTGGTTCTCACAAAGAGCGGCCTGAGCGCTCCGGAGGACGTTGTGATCTGCAGGAGCGTGGAGGAAACACTGGAGTATCTGACACAGTATGGAAACGACGATATATTCATCATTGGCGGAGGCATGATCTACCGGGAATTTCTTCCATACTGTAAAAAAGCCTATATCACCCATATTTTCAAGGCTTTTCCGGCAGATACCGCACTGCCTGATCTGGATAAAGAACCAGGCTGGCGGCTGGCCCGTGTCCTGGGAGAAGGAGAGGATCATGGAATCCGCTATGAATTTCGACTCTATGAGCAGATGGGAGGCACGCGATGAATTTTCTGGTATCGGCAGATAAGAACTGGGCTATCGGGAAGAACGGAAGGCCGCTGGTGACCATTCCTGCAGAACGTCAGCTTTTGCTGAAGGAAACAGCAGGCAAGACCGTAGTTATGGGACGCAGAACCCTGGAGACCCTTCCGGGGGGCCAGCCTCTGGGAGGACGGACGAACCTTGTCCTGTCGGGGGATCCTTCGTTTAAGATAAGGGGTGCAGAGGTATGCAGAAATATGCAGGAAGCTCTGGATAGACTGCGGGATATCCCTTCTGGGGATATTTATGTGATCGGTGGCGGCAGTATTTTCAAACAGTTTCTGCCCTGCTGCGATACCATTCACCTGACTCGTATCGACTATGCGTATGACGCGGATATGAGGTTTCCCATAAACCTGGATCAGAGCCCGGAGTGGGTGCTGGCCCAGGAAGGGGAGGAACAGACCTATTTTGACCTTTGTTATACCTTCTGCCGCTATGTGAGAACAAAGAGGAGCACAGATATTGTGTAAAAACAGTTGTAACATCCGGCAGAAAATGATAAGATGATTTTTGTGTGAAAACAGCAGGTTTGCAGCAGCGTCCATAAAGGACGCTGAGAGCGGAAATGGGGGTAGTCTTATGAAGCAGGACGGCAGTGTGTTTACACTGGAAAATGAAGAACTTTTGGTTACAATAGACCGCCGCGGCGCAGAGCTGACAGGGATTTACGATAAGAAAGCAGGCAGGGAGATTCTGTGGAAGGCCGACCCGTCTGTATGGGGCCGCCATGCGCCGATCCTTTTCCCCTTTGTGGGAAAGAGTTTTGAGGGAAAATATCTCTGCGATGGTACGGAGTATGAGATCATGCCCCATGGCTTTGCCAGAGATATGGAGTTTGAGCCTGTGCTATGCGATATGGATGAATGCTGGTATCGGTTAAAGGACACGCCAAAGACGTATGCGGTCTATCCCTTCCATTTTGAACTGGAGGTAGGGCACCGCCTGACGGGACGGGTCATTGAGGTTATATGGAGAGTGGTTAATCCTGATTCCGGGGAACTGCTGTTCATGATCGGAGGCCACCCGGCCTTTCAGACGCCCCAGGGAAAGACAATCTATGATTATACGCTAAGTTTTAATAAAGAGGGATCCGGGGCAGAAGAGTCTGCACAGCAGCTTCATTATCTGGCGCCCAATGAAAACGGATACCAGGAGGAGCGCCGCAGCGGGACTCTGCAGCTGAAAGACGGACAGGTTCCCATTACGAAGGGATTTTTCGATACAGCGCTTACCTATATGTTTGATGACGGACAGGTTTCAAGCGTCGGCCTGCTGGTGGATGGAAAGCCCTATGTAACCATCAGCTGCGGCGGTTTCCCCTACCTGGGAGTGTGGACCATGGAGGCCACCCATCCTTTCGTATGCCTGGAGCCATGGTACGGCATCTGCGCTCCTGACGGCTATGCAGGAGAGTTAAAGGACCGGCCGGGGATTCAGAAACTTAATGCCTGGGGAACCTGGGAGAAGAGCTACAGCATCCGGATCGAATAAAACCGCCGGGCTGGATCTATAAATTACGCGTGCTTTCGGAATGGTGAAAAAGAGGAGCCTGATGTCAGAAAAATCCGGTATCGCGTTCCGGCAGATCCGAGACACATAAGCAAAAATGAGGAGGAGAATCATGTACAAAATCGTTAAGGCGGAGTGCCTGGCGGACAAGATTTATCTGATGGACGTAGAAGCGCCCAGAGTGGCAAGAGCCTGTCAGCCGGGAGAATTTGTTATTGTAAAGATTGACGAGGTGGGAGAGCGTATCCCGTTAACCATCTGCGATTTTGACCGTGAAAAGGGACTGGTCACCATCGTATTCCAGACAGTAGGAGCATCTACCCTGCGCATGGCAGAGTTAAAGGCCGGGGATTACTTCCAGGATTTCGTAGGCCCCCTGGGACAGCCTTCCGAGTTTGTAAAGGAAGATATCGAGGAAGTAAAGAAGAGAAAATACCTCTTCGTGGCAGGAGGCGTAGGTTCCGCTCCCGTATATCCCCAGGTAAAATGGATGCGTGAGCATGGAATTGATGTGGATGTCATCGAGGGATCCAAGACAAAGGATCTGCTGATCCTGGAGGACGAGCTGCGTGCCGCTGCAGGAAACCTCTATGTGACTACCGATGACGGCTCCTACGAGCGCAAGGGCATGGTAACAGAGGTCATTAAGGATCTGGTGGAAAACCAGGGCAGGAAGTATGATGTCTGCGTAGCCATCGGCCCCATGATCATGATGAAATTCGTATGTAAGCTTACAAAAGAGCTGGGAATCCCCACCATTGTCAGCTTAAACCCCATTATGGTAGACGGAACCGGTATGTGCGGTGCCTGCCGCGTGACTGTTGGAGGAGAAGTGAAGTTTGCCTGTGTAGACGGACCGGAATTTGACGGCCATCTGGTAGACTTTGACCAGGCAATGAAGCGTCAGCAGATGTATAAGACAGAAGAAGGCAGAGCAGCGCTCAAGCTTCAGGAAGGCGCAACCCATCATGGTGGCTGCGGAAACTGCGGAGGTGAAGAATAATGGACGTATTAAAAAGAGTACCGATCAGAGAGCAGGAGCCAAAGGTAAGAGCCACGAATTTTGAAGAGGTCTGCCTTGGCTATACACAGGAAGAGGCGCAGGAGGAGGCAGCCCGCTGCTTAAACTGCAGGAACGCCCAGTGTGTAAAGGGCTGTCCTGTATCCATCAATATTCCAAAATTCATTTCAGAGGTCAAAGAGGGGAAATTCTCTGAAGCGTCAGCGACCATCGCAGAGTCCAGTGCCCTTCCCGCCGTCTGCGGCCGCGTCTGCCCTCAGGAAAGCCAGTGCGAGGGAAAATGTATCCGCGGTATCAAGGGCGAGCCGGTTTCCATCGGAAAGCTGGAGCGCTTTGTGGCTGACTGGTCCAGAGAAAACGGTGTTGTTCCTGCAAAGCCAGAGAAAACCAACGGCATCCGAATTGCCGTAATTGGTTCCGGTCCTTCTGGCCTGACCTGCGCCGGAGACCTGGCAAAGATGGGCTATGAGGTAACTATTTTTGAGGCCCTTCACGAGGCTGGCGGCGTACTGACCTATGGCATTCCTGAATTCCGTTTGCCAAAGACAAGGGTTGTGCGCCCTGAGATTGAAAACGTAAAGAAGCTGGGCGTAAAGATTGAAACGGATGTGATCATCGGAAAGTCTGTCACCATCGACGAACTGATGGAGGAAGAGGGCTTTAAGGCCGTATTTATCGGTTCCGGCGCAGGACTTCCCAAGTTCATGGGTATCCCCGGTGAAAATGCAAACGGTGTATTTTCCGCAAATGAATATCTGACCAGAAGCAATCTGATGAAGGCCTTCAGAGATGACTATGACACCCCCATTTTCCTCGGCAAAAAGGTAGCCGTAGTAGGCGGCGGAAACGTAGCCATGGACGCGGCAAGAACTGCACTTCGTCTGGGAGCTGAGGTTCACATCGTATACAGAAGAAGCGAGGCTGAGCTTCCCGCCCGTGTGGAAGAGGTACACCACGCAAAGGAGGAGGGAGTACAGTTTGATCTTCTCACCAACCCGGTAGAGATTCTGACTGATGAAAATGACTGGGTAACCGGTATGGTCGTGCGCAGGATGGAGCTTGGCGAGCCCGATGCTTCCGGACGCCGCAGACCGGTAGAGGTAGAAGGATCGGACTACACCATTGATGTAGATACGGTCATCATGTCCCTGGGAACATCCCCCAACCCGCTGATCTCATCCACTACAGAAGGGCTGGAGACAAACAAGTGGAAGTGTATCATCGCTGATGAAAACAACGGCAAGACCACAAAGGAAGGCGTATATGCCGGCGGCGATGCTGTGACAGGTGCAGCTACAGTAATTCTGGCCATGGAGGCAGGAAAGGCCGGAGCGAGAGGAATCCATGAGTATTTGAAGGGAGAAAAATAAGTTTCCCTTCGCTGTCTTAAAACCGAAAACAGAAATGAAAAAGATCCGCAGAAGCTGTATATCAGGCTTTGCGGATCTTTCTCGGTCTATTTAAAATATTGCCCCGGTGCCCGGTACAAAAACATTGTAAAAAAATGTAAATTTCTCTGAAAGAGTAGTGATATTTATGTAAATTTGTGTTAGACTGTAACCAAGAAGAGGGAAAAGCTATGGATACAACGAAGACCACAAATTACAAACCAAAAGAGTTTGCTGCACGGTTAGGCGTGTCGGTGAAAACATTACAGAGATGGGATAGGGAAGGCGTACTGCAGGCGAAGCGGACGCCTACCAATCGGCGGTATTATACGGAAGAGCAGTACCGTGCGTTTCAGGGGATCCACACGGAGAGAGATGAACGGGCGGTGGTGATCTATGCCAGGGTATCATCCAGGAACCGGAGGCGGGAACTGATGGCCCAGACTGCATTTTTAAAGACTTTCTGCAACGCCAGAGGTATGATTGTAGAGAAGTGTATTGAGGAGTACGGAAGCGGACTGGACTATAAAAGAGAGGCCTGGAACGGTCTTTTGGAAATGGTCATGGCGGGGCAGGTAAAAACTATCGTGATTACCGGAAGGGATCGGTTTGTACGGTTTGGCTATGAATGGTTTGAACAGTTCTGCCATCGGTATCAAACGGAGATCCTTGTAGTGAATAATGAATGGCTTTCGCCGGCAGAGGAGCTGGCGCAGGATGTACAGACCGTACTTGCCGCCTTTGGAGAGCGGCTCTGCAGCCTGAGAAAATACAGACAGCAGATTCAGCAGGACAGAGAAATTGCAGGAGAGATTCTGGATCAGGACATTCCCAGAGAGGCTTCCGGAGACTGAGGCCTTTCTTCGGGGGAAGAGGGATGAAAAGAGACGGGTATGGAAAACTCCGGGAAGTGCCATTTTCAGAACCACAGCGTTTGGTAAAAGGAACTTCCCGGAGTTTTTTATACAGAACCGGCAGGAGGGTTAAAGCTTCCAGATATCCCGGTTATACTCGTTTATGGTCCGGTCAGAGGAGAAATATCCGGCCCGGCTGATATTTACCAGCATTTTTCTGGCCCAGGAAGCACGGTTCTCGTAATCAGACAGAGCCTTTTCCTTTACCTGGCAGTATGCGTTGAAATCCGGGAAGGTCATGAACCAGTCTTTGTTTAAAAATTCATTGTAAAGGCGGGTGAGACATTCCGCATCACCTGCGGAGAGCATCTCTTTGCTCAGAATGAAATCCACGGCTTCTTTCAGCTCTGGAGAGTTCTCATAGTAGAAACGGGAACAGTAATCTCCTTTTCTGTACCGGCTGATGACGGTATCGCTGGAATCGCCGAAGATGTAGATATTGGAATCGCCTACCAGCTGGTGGATCTCCACATTGGCCCCGTCGTCAGTTCCAAGTGTAACGGCTCCGTTCAGCATGAACTTCATATTGCCGGTACCGCTGGCTTCTTTAGAAGCAAGGGAGATCTGCTCGGAGATGTCGCAGGCCGGGATCAGTTTTTCCGCCAGAGTGACGTTATAGTTGCTTACCATCACTACATTGAGATAGGGACGTACCTCAGGATCGGACTGAATGATCTGCTGCAGGCAGAGGATCAGATGAATAATATCCCTGGCGATCACATAGGCGGGAGCCGCCTTGGCGCCGAAAATAGCGGTAATGGGAGTGGAAGGCCTGCGGCCTTTTTTTATTTCTAGATATTTGTGTATCAGGTACAGGGCATTTAACTGCTGGCGTTTGTACTCATGGAGGCGTTTGATCTGGATATCGAAAATGGAATCGGGATCAATCACAATTTCCTGGGTTTCCTTTAAATATTGTGCCAGCTCCGCTTTTTTCTGTTCTTTGATGGAAAGCAGGCGGTATAAATGTTTTAGATTGCAGGAGATTGCAGGCTGATCCAGCTTTTCCAGTTCGGAGGCATCCGTTTTAAAGCCGTTTCCGATAAAGCCTGAGATGAAATCCGTCAGCTGGGGATTGCAGTAAAGCAGCCACCGGCGGAAGGTAATGCCGTTTGTCTTATTGTTGAACTTCTCAGGATACAGCTGATAAAAATTGTGAAGCTCCGTGTTTTTTAAAATTTCTGTGTGCAGGGCCGCCACACCGTTTACACTGAAACCATAGTGGATATCTATATGGGCCATGTGCACTCGATCCTCTTTGTCAATGATATAGACGGAGGGATCGTCAAATTTCCTGCGGATCTTATCGTCCAGCACTTCCATAATGGGAATCAGCTGAGGCACGGCTTCCCTGAAAAATTCCATGGGCCAGGTCTCCAGAGCCTCGGCCAGAATGGTGTGGTTGGTATAGGCGCAGGTGCGGCTTACCACATCGATAGCCTCATTCATTTCCATACCATGCTCTGTTATCAGCAGGCGGATCAACTCAGGGATCACCATGGTTGGGTGTGTGTCATTGATCTGGATCACAGCATATTCGGGCAGATCGTGGTAGTTGGAGCCTCTGGCCGCCGCTTCCGACAGGATCAGTCTGGCCGCGTTGCTTACCATGAAATACTGCTGGTAGATCCGCAGGATCTGTCCGGCACGGTCGCTGTCATCGGGGTAGAGAAAAAGGGTAAGGTTTTTTGCCACATCCGTTTTGTCAAAGGAAATGCCTTCTGATACAATGGATTCGTCCACGGTTTCCACATCGAAAAGATGAAGGCAGTTGGTACGGCCGTTATAGCCGGTGACTTCAATATCGTACATCCGGGAGGTCAGGGTGAAATTTTTATAAGGTATTTTGTAGGTCACATCCCTTTTGGTAAGCCATGAGACCTCCTGAATCCAGGGGTTTGGCTCCTCGCTCTGCTTGTTATCCTTAAAGAGCTGCTTAAAAAGGCCGAAATGGTAATTTAAGCCGATCCCGTCTCCATTTAATCCCAAAGTTGCAATGGAGTCCAGAAAGCAGGCTGCCAGTCGGCCCAGTCCGCCGTTTCCAAGAGATGGCTCCGGTTCTGTTTCTTCGATAGCCGCCAGAGATTTTCCGTTTTCCAGAAGGATTTCCTTTGCCGGTTCGTAAAGACCAAGATTGATCAGGTTGTTGGACAGAAGCTTTCCTATAAGAAATTCCGCGGAAATGTAGTAGAGTTTTTTCTTCCCCTGAGATGACTTTTTTTCGCGGGCAGCCTGCTGGGAAATGGAAAGCAGGGCGGTATAAAGTTCTTCATTGGTACACTCAGCGACAGACCGGGGACAGGCGCTGCGCAGAGCGATTTCCAGTTCTTTTTTGGTCATATAAGATCTTCCTTTCTGCATGGAGCAGGTATTTGCAGGTTAAGGTACATTTTACTATGGCCGGGTGAAATTTTCTTGCAGAATGACAGCGGAATATAGTACAATATGATCAAAACAAAAAAGCGTTGTTCATACGGTATATGCACGCTGCGTGACGGGAGAGCTGCGAAGCGCCAGCCTGAAGCCGTGGTCTGCAGGAGCCTGCATCATGTATACAGGGAAGGGGAAAACGTGATGAAAGACAGGGGAAAAATGGAATCAGCGGAGTATCATGAGACCAAAATCCATGGACAGAGGGAATTTCCGTTTAACATCTATCCCTGTTCCATTCCGGGAGATTTTAAAAATGTAGCTCTTCACTGGCATGAGGAGATGGAGATTCTTTCTATAAAAAAAGGGCATGGAAGAGTAACAGTGGATCGGGTGGAGTATGAGATGGAGGAAGGCGATATCATGGGGATATTTCCCGGACAGCTTCATTCCATCTGCGGCGTCGGAGAACAGCGGATGGATTACGAAAATATCATTTTCAGGCTGTCCCTTCTGATGGGAGGAGAGGAGGATCTTTGTACCGGATATCTCCTTTGGCCTCTTGTCAAAGAGCAGATGAAGGCACCGCTGTTTCGGCGAAGGGGAATGGCGGATTATGGGGAGTTTGAAAGGTGCATTGCGCGTCTTGACCGTGTATCGGAGCAGAGGAAAACGGGATATCAGCTGGCGGTAAAGGGGCAGCTGTATGAGTTTATGTATCAGGTATTTCAGGCAGGTATCCCTTTACAGGAAAAACGTCCCGGCAAAGCCAGAGAACGGATCAAGCAGGTGCTGGGTTATATTGAGGAGCATTATGGGGAACCGCTTGATACAGGACAGGCGGCGGGACTGTGCTTTTACAGTCAGTCTCATTTTATGAAATACTTTAAGCAGTATACGGGACAGTCTTTTGTGAACTTTTTGAATGATTACCGGCTTTTCAGGGCAGGAGGGTTTCTTAGGACTACTTCGGATACAGTGACAGAGATCGCGGCTCGGTGCGGGTTTGGGAATGTCTCCTACTTTAACCGGCTGTTTCGCAGGAAATATGGAATGACGCCAGGGGAGTATCGCGGCGGGGACGAGTAGGATAAGACAGAAGACCAGAGATAGATGCAGATCGTGCATACCAGAAGTATCATCAAAAATAAGGGGGATCGAATATGCGGGAATGTGGTATCCTGCTTCCGGTAGCCAGCCTGCCGTCGCCATACGGCATCGGGGCATTTTCAAAGGAAGCATATGAATGGGCAGACGCTTTAAAACGGGCAGGACAGGGGTATTGGCAGGTGCTGCCCTTTGGGCCGACGGGATACGGGGATTCTCCGTACCAGTCCTTTTCAGCTTTTGCGGGCAATCCCTATTTTATCGACCTGGAGCAGCTGATCGCGGAAGGACTGCTGACAAAGGAGGAATGTGACCAGGCGGATTTTGGACCGTCGAGACGGTATATTTCCTATGACAGGATCTATTATGAACGCTTCCCTCTTTTAAGAAAGGCCTATGAACGGTGGAAACGGAACATGGCTGGGGATGAGGGGGAGGAAAATGGGAAGGCAGAGTATACCGATCGCATCCAGGCGGCGGTACACAGGCTTTCTGAGGAAAGGCTGATCCGGGAAACCAGGGAATACTGTTTCTATATGGCTCTTAAGGATCATTTTCAGTCTAAGAGCTGGTATCTCTGGGAGAGCGATATCCGTCTGCGGAAGCCGGAAGCCATGGAAAGCTACCGACGGCTGCTCTCGGATGATATTGGCTTTTATGAGTTTCAGCAGATCAAGTTTGAGGAGCAGTGGCAGGCTTTAAAGGCATACGCCAATGAAAAAGGAATTCGGATCATAGGCGATATACCCATTTATGTAGCTTTTGACGGGGCGGACAGCTGGTGCCACCCGGAACTGTTTCAGTTTGATGAGGAAAACCTGCCAAAGGCTGTGGCCGGCTGTCCGCCCGATGCCTTTGCAGCTACGGGGCAGCTCTGGGGAAATCCGCTTTATGACTGGGGATATCACAGGGAAACAGGCTATGAGTGGTGGATTAGGCGGATGGAATACAGCCTTCGGATGTATGATGTGGTGCGGGTGGATCATTTCAGAGGCTTTGAGTCTTATTATTCCATACCATACGGCGATCCAACGGCGGAATTCGGCCATTGGGAGAAGGGGCCGGGGATCTCGCTGTTTGAAGCGCTGGAGAGGCATTTTGGCGCAGAACTGCCGGTGATCGCCGAAGATCTGGGCTTTCTTACCCAGGAAGTTCGCACGCTGCTTAAGGCCAGCGGCTATCCTGGGATGAAGGTATTGGAATTTGCTTTTGACGATACGGAGGCCAGCGGCTATCTGCCCCATAATTACAGCGAAAATTGTGTAGTTTATACGGGAACACATGACAATGATACGCTGGCCGGCTGGTTTGATTCTCTGAGCGAAAAGGATCAAAGCTTTGCAAGAGAATACGCCGGCAGCCTTTGCGTGCCGCAAAAAGAGCTGCCCTGGCAGTTTATCCGTCTGGCTCTGGCAAGTCCGGCGAGGCTGGCTGTGATCCCCGTTCAGGATTATCTTGGGCTTGGTACGGAGGCCAGGATCAACGAGCCGTCTACGCTGGGAAAAAACTGGAAATGGCGTCTTTTGCCGGGAGAGGTGAACGAAGAACTCCTGGAAAAATGCCGCCGCATGGCGAAAATCTACGGACGGCTGCCTGTACTACAACGGCCTTCTGGCCGCCGCTCCTGCAGGGGCCGCCTGCGCTCCCTTTAAGATCGGAGACCGGATCTGGCTGGCCGATGAAAAGGGCCGTATCCTGACAGAGGAAAAGACCTATGAGGGAGCAGATGGTATCCTCTATGAGCTTGAAAAAGGCCAGATCAGGGAAATCAAAACATCCCGCGGCCAGGCGGTACAGCTCATGGAGGGAACGGCCTTTCCGGCGGCGGGGTGGGAGATATCTTATGTGAGATAAAGAGGTTGAAAAACCTACCCTCATCTGCTATACTTGACTCACAAAAAACAGGAAAAACGCTGAGAAATGAGGAGACCCCGGCTGCAGACAGCCGGGGCAATTATGAAAAATCTATGTGCAATTTTACCAGTAAACCATATTGTGAATAC
>ENA-UALB01000183-UALB01000183.1-human-gut-metagenome-genome-assembly--contig:-NODE-183-length-17429-cov-8.693795_pt1 | contig 17429 bp, 20 predicted proteins | sample MGYA00243695_ERZ654458 | MGnify/ENA primary metagenome ERZ654458 (study PRJEB26926, sample SAMN06164669) | human gut metagenome | biome: ENVO:00009003; feature: ENVO:2100002; material: ENVO:00002003...
CTGATGTAGACAGGTATGTAAAGGCAGAGGATATTGTATTGAAGAATAAAGGCAATCCACAGAATAATAACACGCAGGAACAGGCCAAAAAATAAGCCAACATCTTATATTTTTATTGTAGCGGATATATGGAACTGTTATAATATGGATATGAAGAAACGAGCAAATTTGAATTTGAGGTGGAAATATGGCATCAAGCAAGGAATATTTAGAGTTTATTTTAGGGCAGTTATCTGAGTTAGAAGAAATTACTTATCGAGCTATGATGGGAGAATTTATTATCTATTATCGTGGCAAGATTGTAGGTGGTATCTATGATGATAGATTGCTTGTTAAACCAGTGAAATCGGCAATTAGTTATATGCCGACAGCTCCGTATGAATTACCCTATGAGGGAGCAAAAGAAATGTTGTTGGTAGATGAAGTTGATAATAAGGAATTTTTAGCAGGATTATTTAATGCTATGTATGATGAGTTACCAAATTCAAAACCGAAAAAGAAGAAATAATAAACGCCCAGTTTGAAAACTTTATATCCATACACACAAAGCAGTTAGTCTTAGGATTGACTGTTTTTTCATACCCAGAAAGGAGTGATTGATTTATGTGCATGATTTGGAACAAAGGACATCGAGTACCCAGCTTAAAAAGCGTATCTATGATTTGAAGTGCAGTCTGCATGGTGGAATTATCCCCGTGTCTGTACCGCCAGAAGTGCCGTTAAGGGAATTTCCCTACAATGCAGTCGTGGAGCTTGTCAATCCCGCAGCCGATACAGTATCAAGAAAAACTTTTACTGGTGCTGATGTAGACAGGTATGTAAAGGCAGAGGATATTGTATTGAAGAATAAAGGCAACCAGAACGCAGGTAATCCACAGAACTCTACACCGCAGGGACAGCCGAAAAAATAAACTTACGAAATAGATTTTCATTGTAGCGGATATATGGAACTGTTATAATATAGATATGAAGAAACGGACAAATTAGAATTTGGTGAGGAGATGAGGCTGTTTGAAAAAATATATTGCTACTTTAGAAAAAGAATTTTCTTTAATAGAAAATGGGTTCAAAGAGGAAGAAAAAAGAGCTTTTTTAGATTATAAATCCAATGATAGTGAACATAGTAAAACATTGGCATTTTTAGCCTATAAGTCTGATGTGTATCAAGTAAGAATGTACGGCGTATTTCTTTTTGGTTATTTATCAGAAGATGAAAATATTTTAGAATTTATGAGAGATGAGGTTTCGCATGACGATAATTGGAGAGTTCAAGAAGTTTTAGCAAAGGCGTTTGATGAATTTTGCAAGAAAACAGGATATAAACAGGCACTTCCAATTATAGATGAATGGTTAAAAAGTAGTAATCCTAATACAAGGAGAGCTGTTACAGAGGGATTGAGAATATGGACAAGTAGACCATATTTCAAAGAAAATCCGAATGAAGCTATTAAAAGAATTTCCGGCTTAAAAGAGGATACAAGTGAATATGTTAGAAAATCAGTTGGGAACGCTTTAAGGGATATTAGTAAGAAGTTCCCAGAGTTAATTAGAATTGAACTTGATAGCTGGCACTTAGAAACTAAAGAAATTAAACAAGTTTACAAGCTTGCAAATAAATTGATTGTATGACAAATTCCAGTTTGACAATTTCATATCCATACACACAAAGCAGTTAGTCTTAGGATTGACTGCTTTTTTCGTACCTAGAAAGGAGTGATGAAAAGATGTGCTGTTAGAACTTTTTAATAAGATTATCGGAGCATAAAATTTTATTGTGGTACTGATATGCGAATGTTATAATTGGGATATAAAACATACAAATAAATTTGCTGAAAAATGAGGTATCAAAATATGGAAAATGAATTACTGGAAAACTTAGGAAGACTTCACACAACTGAACTTGGCGTTATTAGAATTAAAAAGAACTTATCTTTGAATGTAGAAAATGTAATTGAATGGTGCAAAGAAAAAATTAGCCTTTCTAATGCGGAAATCACAAGAAAAGGAAAAAACTGGTATATAACGATTGATAATTGTATTATAACGGTAAATGCGTACAGTTATACCGTTATCACTGCTCACAAGGTAAAATGATAAATTTTTCTATAAAGGAATTAAACGCATTTGCAGTTATTGGGCAAGAAGTAGAACTGACTAATTATCAAAAAAAGAATATTCAGATTAGTACACAGTTTTGGAGAAAGTTTAACAGTAGTTTGAAAAAAGCGTATCTTTCACAATCGGGAAATTGGGTAAAATATGCTTTTATGGAAAGAAGAAATGGAAAACTTTATTATTTCTGTTCTATTCCCCAAAGAACCATTACCCCAGAGGGCTTTCTGTATAAAGAAATACCGTCTTATAAATATTTGGTTGTGGAGCATATTGGTGCTATGGATAAAATATATGAAACTTATGGCAAGATTTATCAAGAAATTATTCCTAGTACATCGTATATTCCTATAAAAGATATTATCCTACACTTTGAAAAATACGATTATCGTTTTCATTGGAATAGTGATAATTCAGTTATTGAAATTTGGATACCTATTCAAGATTGAAAGCAATTTCATATCCATACACAAAGCAGTTGGTCTTAGGATTGACTGCTTTTTTCATATCCAGAAAGGAGTGATTGATTTATGCGTAAGATTTGGAACAAAGGACATCGTATCAGAGCCAGCGACAAGCACCTTGTTTACCACTTTTCCATAGGGACGCTTCTGTTTGTATTCGTGGCGGTTCTATTGCTATTGAATATAAAACAGCTCATGCGTACCGATTGGGAGCATTTCGGCTTGTTAGAAAACGGCTTGACGCTTTCCCCTTACAACTTTATAACGATACTGATAGCGACTGGTGTTTGTACATTGGTCGCTTTTCTGTATTATCGCTTCTGCTACGACAGTTTCAAGAAGCTCCTGCACCGTCAAAAGCTGGCAAGAATGATACTGGAAAATAAATGGTATGAAGCCGATACCATACAAGACAGCGTTTTTTTTACTGACCTGCAAAGCAGATCAAGGGAAAAAATCGTCTGGTTTCCAAAGATTTATTATCAAATGGAAAAGGGACTGCTTCATATCCGCTGTGAAATTACGCTGGGGAAATATCAAGACCAGCTTTTACGGTTAGAGGATAAATTGGAAAGTGGCTTGTATTGTGAGCTGACCGACAAGACCCTGCATGACGGCTATATCGAATATACCCTGCTTTATGATATGATAGCGAACCGCATTACCATTGATGAAGTACGGGCAGAGAACGGCTGTCTTAGACTGATGAAAAATCTTGTCTGGGAATATGACGCACTCCCTCACGCCTTGATTGCTGGTGGTACGGGTGGTGGTAAGACCTATTTTCTGCTGACACTCATTGAAGCCTTACTGCATACCAACGCTGTCCTTTATATCTTAGACCCGAAGAACGGTGCGAGACGTTTCTACTTGAAAAGAGTAGACACTGCACAATCAATTAAAATTGTGTTGGAGAACTGAACACACGAATAGTCGAATGATGGGGTAACGCCCTGAAAGGCTACTTTAATACTCCGACTGGCAGGATTATGAGTAAACATAGGTTTGTCAGAAGCTCGGTGAAGTCGGCAGAGAGATACCGTAACAGATAGCGCTGTCGAAAGATACCCAGAGGTGGGTGTCGTATCCTATATGCCGGAAGTCTATAAAATATCTATGGTTAGTATGTAGATGAGCGGTCTACTGACGAATCTTTGAATGTACAGGTCTATATCGGGACTGGATAGAAATGTCCAGTGACACAAATAGTGTCGCTACTGTGGGTGAGTAAGACTCGTTTTTATGAAAACCCATATAATGTTACAGGCATTATCAAAGTAGCAGGCTTAGAGAAGAAACCTACGGATATATATGTACAGATAGTGTGTTTGGAACGTTGAAAGCTGGCAACATGGAGATTTTACTGTCTATGAAGTGTTCACATCATAAGGTTGTTGTGAGATTAGCAATAATATAAGGTGTGTTTATGCCAGTGAAAGTGGTGGCACAGTACCTATGAAACCGTGATAACAAACGGTGGAGGGATAGCCACTAGTCATTGAAGAATAGAATTACTAAGAATGGTATGGGTTCGAGTAAGACTAAGAGATGTACTTGCCCCTGTGATTAAGGAGGGTACAGACCATGCTAAAGAAAGACAAGCTCCGCTATAACGAATATTATGATATGCAACATATTTATGATGAGTTATACGCACAGAGCAAAAATGGTAATAACTTTTATAAGTTACTGGAAATTATTGGTTCAGAACAAAATATCTGCTTGGCATACCGAAATTTAAAAACAAACAGCGGAAGCAAAACCGCTGGTACAGATGGGCTAACGATTGATGATATTAAACATTTGTGTGATGAAGATATTATTATGAAAGTCCGAAGCAGCCTGGATAATTACCAACCAAAATCAGTCAGACGGGTTTTTATTCCTAAATCTGGAAGCGATAAAATGCGACCTCTCGGAATCCCCTGTATCTGGGACAGACTTGTACAACAATGTATCTTACAAGTCCTAGAACCGATATGCGAACCTAAGTTCCATAATCATTCCTATGGATTCCGTGCGAATCGAAGTGCCCACCATGCACTTGGCAGAGTAACCAGTTTGATAAACATATCAAAGTATCATTACTGCGTTGATGTAGATATTAAAGGATTCTTTGATAATGTCAACCACGGGAAATTGTTAAAACAGATTTGGACACTTGGCATTCGGGATAAAAGACTGATTTGCATTATTAGTAAAATGCTGAAAGCTGAAATTGACGGCGAGGGTGTTCCAGAAAAAGGAACTCCGCAAGGCGGTCTGTTAAGTCCCCTGCTCTCGCTCATAGTCCTTAATGAATTGGATTGGTGGGTAAGCAGTCAATGGGAAACTTTCCAGCCAAAGCACCGTAATAAAAACGGTTGGTTTCAATATGCAAAGAAACATACGAGGTTAAAAAGTGGCTTTATTGTGCGTTATGCTGACGATTTTAAAATTATGTGTTCGACCTATGAAGAAGCACAGCGATTCTATCACAGTACCGTAGATTTTCTAAACAAAAGGCTGAAATTAGAAATCAGTCCAGAAAAATCAAAGGTAGTAAATCTGAAGAAAAATTCATCAGATTTTCTGGGATTCAAAATTAAAGTGATTCCAAAAGGGAAGACAAAACATGGATATGTTGCCAAAACAGATATGAACCAGAAAGCACTAAAGAAAGCAAAAACAAATCTAAAGTTAAAAGTCAAGGATATAGTCAGGCACACAACTACTTTCCAGATTGCACGTTATAATCTGGCGGTTATGGGAATGCAGAATTATTATTGTGTGGCTACGAATATATACAACAATTTAACAGAAGTAAGTTACGCTCTCTTACCGACCACCAGAGTTCGTTTTAAAAAGATTGCAAAGCTAATACCTTTTGAAACTACAAGTCAAGATTTCCAGATGAAAACAACTGGAATACGACCACAAACAAAAATTATTATGATTGCCGATACTCCTCTATTGCCAATCAACGGAGTAAAACACAAAAATCCGCTGAATTTCTCACAGGATATATGCAACTTTACAGAACACGGAAGAAGCAGAATACATGAGGAAATAGCATTGGTAACGAAAGGAGAGATACGGATTCTTTTAGAGTATAAAGACACCACAAAGAGTGTTGAATTTAATGATAATCGAATTTCGGTATTTATAGCCCAACAAGGCAATTGCTATATCACTAATCGAAGGCATAGCCCGACTGATATGGTTTGTATCTACAAGAATATTACCGAAACAGATAGAGATAAATACCAAAATCTTGTATTTGTTGAAATACCAATATCAAAAGCGATACTGACTGAATCAGTACAACAGGCAAAAATGTGGTTGATGAACTATGGCTTGAGCAGTCAACAAAAGAGAAAGCTGAACAAAATACGAGCGAACTATGGATACCAAGCAATAAAATAACCAGAACTTATGAATCTATTTGAATATGATGGAACGCCGTATGAAGCGAAAGTTTCATGTACGGTGTGAAGCGGGGGAAAACTTGGAGATAACATCAAAGAGTTACCTATCGCTATCTGACCTTGCAGACTTAGGGACAGTTATGGAAAATGTGTATCACACCAAAGAAGAAATGATTGATTGCGTCAATGCCTTTTATGAGGGCATGGTACAGCGAAGTGAGGAAATGAAGCGACACCCGAACTATAAGACGGGCGAAAACTATGCCTATCTGGGACTGCCACCCTGCTTTCTTATCTTTGATGAATATGTGGCATTTTTTGAAATGCTGGGGACGAAAGAAAGCGTGGGCTTACTTAGCCAGTTAAAGAAAATCGTTATGTTAGGACGACAAGCAGGTTATTTCCTTATCGTTGCCTGCCAGCGTCCAGACGCAAAGTATTTCTCGGACGGTATCAGAGATAACTTCAATTTCCGTGTGGGACTTGGGCGTATCAGCGAATTAGGTTACGGTATGCTTTTTGGTTCAGATGTGAAAAAGCAGTTTTTCCAGAAACGTATCAAGGGGCGTGGCTATTGTGATGTGGGAACAAACGTGATAAGCGAATTTTACACGCCTTTAGTCCCGAAAGGACATGATTTTTTGCAGACTATCGGCTCTCTTGCTCAAGCAAGGCAGGACGGGACGGCGACGTGCGAAGCGAAAGGCGACGGCACGGACTAGCCGTTGCTGGTGTGGCGTTAGCCACGCCAGCAGGTAAAACCCCTCGGTATCTAACAGAGGGGTACGTTTGCAAATAGACAAAAGACAAAAAACATAGGAAACATAAGGCTTCTGGCACGGTTTCCTAGCAAAAATCGGCTGTGAAGTCGCCTTAAAAAACTTCACACTTTACAGATTGGGGGTATGGTTCTGAATGAAGAACAATGGATAAAAGAATTACGGGAGAAACGGATTGCTTACGGTATCTCACAAGGCAGGCTGGCGGTGGTTTCTGGTATCACAAGAGAATATCTTAACAAGATAGAAAGCGGAAAAATGAAGCCGTCAAAAGAACTTCTGGAAACTTTGAATAAGGAACTGGCAAGGTTCAATCCAGAAGCACCGCTTACCATGCTGTTTGATTATGTGAAAATTCGTTTTCCCACGCTGGATATACAGCACATCATCAAAGATATATTAAAACTGAATATCAATTATATGCTCCATGAAGATTACGGACATTACAGCTATACGGAGCATTACTCTTTAGGGGACATCTTTATCTATACGTCGGCTGACGAAGAAAAAGGTGTCCTTTTGGAGTTAAAGGGGCGTGGTTGCAGGCAGTTTGAAAGTTACCTGCTGGCACAGCAAAGAAGCTGGTATGACTTTCTCATGGACGCACTTGTAGACGGTGGCGTGATGAAGCGTATCGACCTTGCTATCAACGACCATACGGGCATTTTGGATATTCCAGAGCTTGCGGAAAAATGCAGGAAACGGGAATATATCGGAAAGTCCAGAAGCTATAAGTTTTACCAGTCGGGCGAGCTTATCAAGCACAGAGAGGACGACAGAGAATATATGGGACGTACCCTTTATCTTGGTTCGCTGAAATCAGATGTGTATTTCTGTATCTATGAAAAGGACTATGAGCAGTACGTCAAGTTAGGGACACCGCTTGAAGAAGCCGACATTATCAACCGTTTTGAGATACGGCTTAGAAATGAACGTGCCTATTATGCAGTACGAGATTTGCTGACCTATTATGACGCAGAGCAGACCGCCTTTTCTATCATCAACCAGTATGTGCGGTTTGTTGATGAAGAACCCGACAAGCGAAAAAATGACTGGAAACTCAATGACCGCTGGGCTTGGTTTATCGGCGATAACAGACAGAGCTTGAAGCTGACGACAAAGCCAGAGCCTTACACCTTAGACCGCACATTGCGTTGGGTACAACGGCAGGTAGCACCGACCTTGAAAATGCTGAAAAAGATTGATAAGGGAAACGGTACAGACTACATGGAAACAATCGAAAAGCAGGCAACCTTGAGTGAAAAACATAAAATGATAATCAAACAGCAGACGACCCCTGCAAAAGATTTAGTGGAAAGTTAGGAGTGATAAAAAATGTGGGAATTAGGAAAAGACTTCCTGTTGGTATCTATGGGAATGGGTATCGGCGTAGTCTTGATGTGTATTTTGAGTGTTGGCAAAGAAGCTGACTATAAAATGAAACAATTAAAAGAAAGCGAGGACAATTAAATGAATTTCGGGCAAAATTTGTATCAATGGTTTTTAAGCAACGCACAGAGCCTAGTGCTTATGGCGATTGTGGTTATCGGTATCTACTTAGGGTTCAAACGTGAATTTTCAAAGCTCATTGGCTTCTTGGTAGTTGCCCTTGTCGCAGTCGGCTTGGTATTCAACGCTGGCGGTGTGAAAGATGTACTGTTAGAGCTGTTCAATAAGATTATTGGTGCGTAAAACCTTATTGTAGTGTTTATATAGGGCTGATATAATTGAAATATCTTAATAAAATATCAAAGGAGAAACCTATTTTATGAGCCAAAATTTTCAATATACTAAACAATTCAATTTTTTTACTGATAAAGAAATTGAAGAACAGTTAAAGAAGTCTGATTATAAACACTTGTATAAATGGTTTGATACTGACATACCCAATGATAATCCAAAGCTAATTAGACCTAGCAATAATTTTGAAAATAAACTTGCTGACGAGAGAATATATTATTTTGCATATATAAAATTTTTCAAAATGGACAATCAATTATATGGGATTGTTGCAGGAAAAACAAAGTCTAAATTAGTTAATAGAACTTCTGATGTGAATTTTACAAAAAATTTGAAATATGCTCCTAAAACAAAATGGAACGCAAAAGAATTTCTTGTTCTAAATAACCTTGAATGGGAAAAAAGTAAAATTTTAGTAATTATTCCAAAACAAACAGAGATTGGGTTAAAAGAGAAAGAAGCAAAACAAATAGAAAATTGGTTGCAAAAAGAATTTAATTTGTTCGGTAGTTGATATTGAAAGCAGTTAGTCTTAGGATTGACTGCTTTTTTCTTACCTAAATTTCAGATTGGAGTGATGAAATGAATGATATTTTTAAGGATATGCAGGCAAAAATCGGCTGTGATTATATTTTTGACCTGCCCTCTTACAAACGTATGGTGTGGCATGAAATGAAACGACTGAACCCTGCCGACTATGAAGAAAGACAGTTAGAAGATTTTTCAAAGTATGTGTTTGGTATGTCGTACCAGACCATAAAAGATGTGATGAAACAACAGAAAGGACGTGAGGAACAATGCAGGAAACAAGGGTGCTGGTGGAAACGAAAGGAACAACTGGCGAAGAAACAACATCATACTGGTTCGACCTGCCGATAGATGTTGCAGAGTTTGAAGAAAAGTTAGGTGTCGGTGCAGAAAGTGGGGATTACCGCATTATCGAAAAGGTGTTGCCTTATGCTGATGAAGTTCACGAACATACAAGCGTGTATCAGCTTAACGAATTAGATTTTATGTACCGCCAGCTTTCAAGTGATATGCAGGAAGAATATGTATCACTACTTACGGTGTTTGAGAATCTAGAAGCACTTTATATTTGCAGGAACGTGATTACCGTTTATCCAGACTGCAAAAGCATGATAGATGTTGCAAGGCAAAAGCTGATGAACGACCCGACGTTCAAACATTTATCCGAGGACTGTCAAGCATACTATTTTGACTTTGAAGCCTATGCTTCTCACTTGCAGGAACACGGGAAATTTTTAGTAACAGAACACGGTATCTTTGAACTGCCAGAGTAGGAAATGAGGTGGTGCTTATGATTGATGATATGGCGGTTTATATTGCTAATCTTGGCAAATATAACGAGGTCTATTTAGTGGGTGCTTGGTTTACATTTCCCATTGACGAGGAAGATGTGAAAGAAAAAATCGGCTTGAATGAACAGTATGAGGAATACGCAATCCATGATACCGACAACTTCCCGATTGCGATTGGCGAGTATGTTTCCATTGAAGAACTCAATGAGATGTATGAAATGATAGAGGAACTTCCCGACTATATCGTAGAGTGTCTGGACGAATTTATCAGCCACTACGGGACGCTGGAAGAAGTCGTGGAACACAAGGACGATATTTATTATTATCCCGACTGTGAAACCATGACAGACGTTGCCTACTACTACATAGACGAATTGCAGGCACTTGGCGACATTCCACCCAGCTTACAGAACTACATTGACTACGAAGCCTACGGGCGAGATTTGGATATGGGCGGTTGCTTTATTGAAACAAGCCGAGGTATGTGCGAGATACCATACTAACGCTGGAAGATCAGCGACAAGCATTGTTGCTACTGACAGCGTATTTCTCTTTAAGGGACAGTCTGAAAATGGCTGTCCTTTTCTATTTTGAAAGGAGCTGAAAGAACTTGAAAAAGATTAAATCTTATACGGGTATCTGGAACGTGGAAAAAGTCTTGTATGCAATCAATGACTTTAACTTGCCCTTTCCCGTTACCTTTACACAGATTACATGGTTTGTGATTACGGAATTTATCATCATTCTGTTTGGGGATATTCCCCCACTTTCCATGATTGAGGGAGCATTTCTCAAATACTTCGGTATTCCCGTTGCTCTCACTTGGTTTATGTCGCAGAAAACCTTTGACGGAAAGAAGCCGTACAGCTTTTTGAAATCACAGATAACTTATGCGTTGCGACCTAAAATCACTTATGCAGGAAAAGCCGTAAAACTGCATAAGCAGATACTCAATGAAACAATCACGGCAGTAAGGAGTGTGAACTATGTTCCCGATAAAATATATTGACAATAACCTTGTCTGGAACAAGGACAATGAGGTATTCGCCTACTATGAGCTGATACCGTACAACTATTCTTTCTTATCCGCAGAGCAGAAATTTATCATGCATGACAGCTTTCGACAGCTTATCGCACAGTCCCGTGAGGGTAAAATTCATGCCTTGCAGATTGCCACAGAAAGCTCAATCCGCAGTATGCAGGAGCAGTCAAAGAAGCTGGTAACTGGAAAATTAAAGGAAGTTGCCTATCAGAAGATAGACGAACAGACCGAAGCGTTAGTATCTATGATTGGGGACAATCAAGTGGACTACCGCTTTTTTCTTGGCTTTAAGCTCATGGTTACGGAAGAACAGTTCAATCTGAAGAACATCAAAAAATCGGCGTGGCTGACGTTCACGGAATTTCTCCATGAAGTGAACCACACGCTGATGAATGATTTTGTTTCCATGCCGAATGATGAAATCAACCGTTACATGAAAATGGAAAAGTTACTGGAAAATAAAATCTCCCGTCGTTTCAAGGTGCGTCGCTTGGAAATCCATGATTTTGGCTATCTCATGGAACATCTTTACGGCAGGGACGGTATCGCCTATGAAGATTATGAGTACCAGCTACCAAAGAAAAAATTGCAGAAAGAAACGCTGATAAAATACTACGACCTTATCCGCCCGACAAGGTGTGTGATAGAAGAAAACCAGCGGTATTTAAGGCTGGAGCATGAGGACAAGGAAAGCTATGTGTCCTATTTTACCGTCAATGCGATTGTAGGCGAGCTTGATTTTCCGTCAAGTGAAATCTTCTATTTTCAGCAACAGCAATTCACATTCCCCGTTGATACTTCTATGAATGTAGAAATCGTGGAAAATCGAAAAGCATTAACAACCGTCCGCAACAAGAAAAAGGAATTGAAAGATTTGGACAATCACGCCTATCAAGCAGGAAGTGAAACCAGCTCAAATGTGGTGGACGCATTAGACAGCGTGGACGAGCTGGAAACGGACTTAGACCAGAGCAAAGAAAGTATGTATAAGTTAAGCTACGTGATACGGGTGTCTGCACCCGATCTTGACGAGCTGAAACGCCGTTGTGATGAAGTCAAGGACTTTTACGACGACCTCAATGTAAAACTTGTGCGTCCTGCTGGCGATATGTTGGGACTTCATTCTGAATTTTTACCTGCCAGCAAGCGATATATCAATGACTATGTGCAGTATGTAAAGTCAGACTTCTTGGCTGGGCTTGGTTTTGGTGCGACCCAGCAGTTAGGGGAAAACACGGGTATCTATATGGGCTATTCCGTTGATACGGGAAGAAATGTGTACCTGCAACCGTCTTTAGCTTCGCAGGGAGTAAAAGGCACAGTTACAAATGCCCTTGCTTCTGCTTTTGTCGGTTCGCTTGGCGGTGGGAAGTCGTTCTGCAACAATCTTCTTGTGTATTATGCGGTGCTGTTTGGCGGTCAAGCAGTCATTTTAGACCCCAAAGCCGAGAGAGGCAACTGGAAAGAAACGCTTTCAGAAATCGCCCATGAAATCAATATCGTAAACCTTACCAGCGACAAGGACAATGCAGGACTTCTTGACCCGTTTGTGATTATGAAGAATGTAAAAGACGCTGAAAGTCTGGCAATCGACATCTTAACATTCCTTACGGGGATTTCCTCTAGGGACGGCGAAAAATTCCCCGTACTTCGTAAAGCGGTGCGTGCCGTTACCCAGAGCGACAGTCGGGGCTTGCTCCATGTGATAGACGAGCTACGCCGTGAAGATACACCCATATCAAGAAATATCGCAGACCATATCGACAGCTTCACGGACTACGACTTTGCACATCTGCTGTTTTCAGACGGTACGGTAGAAAATGCAATCAGTCTGGATAACCAGCTCAATATCATTCAAGTAGCGGACTTAGTATTGCCAGATAAGGACACGACCTTTGAGGAATACACGACTATTGAATTATTGTCGGTGTCTATGCTGATTGTGATTAGTACTTTTGCCCTTGATTTTATCCATTCGGACAGAAGCATTTTTAAGATTGTCGATTTGGACGAAGCGTGGGCGTTCTTAAATGTGGCACAAGGCGAAACCTTATCAAATAAGCTGGTGCGTGCTGGACGAGCTATGCAGGCAGGCGTTTATTTCGTTACCCAGTCTGCCTATGACGTGTCAAAGGAAAGTCTGAAAAACAATATCGGCTTAAAGTTTGCATATAGAAGCACGGATATAAACGAGATAAAGCAGACCTTAGAGTTTTTCGGTATCGACAAGGACGACGAAAATAACCAGAAACGCTTGCGTGATTTGGAAAACGGACAATGCTTATTGCAGGACTTATACGGGCGTGTCGGTGTGGTGCAGATACACCCAGTCTTTGAAGAACTGCTACACGCCTTTGATACCAGACCGCCCGTACAGAGAAATGAGGTGGAGTGATGAAAGAAAGGATAAAAGGTGCGTTCACAAAAAAGAAGATACTTCACGTTCTCAAAATGGCTCTGTTTGTCGTGGCACTCTCCCTTATCCTGCTTTCACTTCTGGGGACGGTGGCTCATGCGACGGGGCTTGTGGACGATACCATAAACGCAGAAAATCTTTACTCTAAATATCCTCTTTCCAACTACCAGCTTGATTTTTATGTGGATAATAGCTGGTCGTGGTTGCCGTGGAACTGGCTGGACGGGATTGGAAAATCGGTGCAGTACGGGCTTTACTGCATTACCAACTTTGTCTGGACGATAAGCCTTTATTTAAGCAATGCTACGGGCTATGTGGTGCAGGAAGCCTATAAGCTGGACTTCATCAATGATATGGCAGACAGTATCGGAAAAAGCATACAGACCCTTGCAGGCGTAACACAGAACGGTTTTTCCAGTTCTGGCTTTTATGTCGGTTTCCTGCTTCTCATTATCTTAGTGGTGGGACTTTATGTTGCTTATACGGGACTTATCAAACGGGAAACCAGCAAGGCACTTCACGCTGTTATCAACTTTGTGGTGGTGTTCGTGCTGTCCGCTTCCTTTATTGCCTACGCTCCCGACTATATCAAGAAGATAAATGAATTTTCATCAGACATCAGTACCGCTTCTTTGGACTTGGGAACAAAAATCATGCTCCCCAACTCTGACAGCGAGGGCAAAGACAGCGTGGACTTGATACGGGACAGCTTATTTTCTATTCAAGTACAACAGCCGTGGCTACTTCTGCAATTCGGGAACAGCAACGCAGAGGAAATCGGGACAGACCGTGTAGAAACTCTTGTATCGGCAAGCCCAGAGGACGAGGACGGAAAAACCAGAGAGGAAGTCGTGAAAACAGAAATCGAGGACAACGACAACAACAATCTGACGATACCGCAGGTCGTAAACCGTTTAGGCATGGTGTTCTTCCTACTGTTCTTCAATTTAGGTATCACGATATTTGTATTCTTGCTTACAGGCATGATGTTGTTCAGCCAGATACTTTTTATTATCTTCGCTATGTTTTTACCTATCAGCTTTTTACTTTCTATGATACCGAGCTATGAAAGCATGGCAAAGCAGGCAATCGTGAGGGTGTTTAATACCATAATGACAAGGGCAGGAATAACGCTCATTGTAACGGTGGCGTTCAGTATTTCCAGTATGTTTTACAACATTTCCACGGACTATCCGTTCTTTATGGTGGCGTTCTTGCAGATAGTGTGTTTCGCTGGTATCTATATGAAGCTGGGCGACTTAATGAGTATGTTCTCTTTGAACGCTAATGACAGTCAAAGCATGGGACGAAGAATTTTCCGCAGACCGTATCTGTTTATGCGACATAGGGCTAGACGTATGGAACATCGTATTGCAAGGGCGGTAAGTGCTGGCGGTATTTCGGGCGGTGTGGCTGGTGCGGTGGCTGGAAGTGCCGTTGCTGGCAAGAGGGCTGAAAGAAAAAATACAGCTTCTAAAGAAAATCGGGGCAATATCACTTCCAGCATGGGACAGCGTGCAGGCTCAAAGGTGGGTGCTGTCTTAGATACGAAAAATAAAGTGAAAGACAAGGCAAACGCTGTCAAAGAAAACATCCAGGATATGCCGACACAGACTGCTTATGCGGTGTATTCCGCAAAGGAAAAGGCAAAGTCCAGCGTGTCTGACTTTAAGCGTGGCATGGTGCAGGAACAGCAGTCCAGACAGACGGGACGATTGGAAAGACAGGAACAGCATAGACAAAATATCGCTGACAAGCGTATGGAGCTTCAAAAGGCACAAGAAGCAAGGCAGGCACAGCGAAAGGCTGACGGATCAGCGACAACGGGAGCTACCCGTCCCCATGAGCGACCAGCCACAGCTTCAACCATTCCAAAACCGAGAGCAGAAAAAATGCAGGAAGTCAAACGTCCTGCCACAGCGACCACTTCAAAGATAAGTGAGCCAGTCAAGACAAATGTTATCAAAGAGCGTCCGTTATCTTCTGGTGCTTCTGATAGAAAAGCGACCCAGCCTACACAGACAGTACATAGGCAGAATGTAGAAAAAGTGGTATCGCAGGAAACACGCCAGAATTATACCAAAGACCGCAGGACAAAGGTTCAGCAGACGCAAACCGTCCAAAAGAACCAGCAGACAACAGAGAAAACCCGTAACCTTGTAACGAAGAAAGGACAGAAGAAAAAATGAAACTGAAACATATCGCTCTCATCGGCAGTCTGTTTCCTATCCTCTTTTCTCTGGTGCTTTTCTTTGGGGTGTTGATTAGTGCGGACAGCGACGACGAGAACAGCAACTTTTCTTCTGGCATTACGGGTATGAACTTATCCGCAGAAGTCTTGAAACATCAGCCTATGGTAGAAAAGTACGCTAGAGAATACGGCATTTCCGAGTATGTCAATGTGCTACTTGCTATCATTCAAGTAGAAAGTGGCGGTACGGCAGAAGATGTTATGCAGAGTTCGGAAAGTCTGGGGCTACCACCCAACTCTTTAGATACGGAAAGCTCAATCAAGCAGGGGTGTAAATATTTTGCGTCCCTGCTTTCTTCCTGCAAAAATCAAGGTATCGACGATTTGAATGTAGCGATACAGTCCTATAACTATGGCGGTGGCTATGTGGGATATGTGGCAGGAAAAGGAAAGAAACACACCTTTAACCTTGCAGAGAGCTTCGCTCGTGAGAAGTCGGGTGGAAAGAAAGTAACCTACACCAACCCGATAGCCGTTGCGAAGAACGGGGGCTGGCGATATGGCTATGGAAATATGTTCTACGTCGAATTAGTCAATCAATATCTGACCGTGGCACATTTTGATAATGCAACGGCACAAGCGATTATGAATGAAGCGTTGAAATATCAAGGCTGGAAATATGTGTATGGTGGCAGTAACCCGAACACTTCCTTTGATTGTAGCGGACTTGTTCAATGGTGCTATGGAAAAGCTGGTATCTCCTTGCCGAGAACAGCACAAGCACAGTATGACGCTACCCAACATCTTCCGCTTTCGCAGGCAAAGGCTGGGGACTTGGTGTTTTTCCATTCCACCTATAACGCTGGTTCGTATGTAACACACGTCGGTATTCTTGTTTCGCCGACACAGATGTACCACGCAGGAAATCCGATAGGATATGCAGATTTAAGTAGTAGTTACTGGCAACAGCACTTAATCGGTGCAGGACGAGTAAAACAATAGAAAGGACTTGAAAATATGTTTAAGAAGAATAAGAAACAGACAGAAAATGTCAAAGAAAAAAAGGTGCGTACTGTCAAGGTAGGCACACATAAGAAAACCGTGATTGCGTTGTGGGTGGTGCTTATCGCAAGTGTGAGCTTCGGGGTGTATAAGAATTTTACGGCTATCGACCAGCACACCACCCATGAAAAAGAAATCATTGAGCTTCGCTTGCAGGACACCAACGGGATAAAAAATTTCGTGAAGAATTTTGCGAAGTCCTATTACACATGGAATAATAGTAAAGAAGCGATTGAAGCAAGGACGCAGGCAATCAGCGGTTATCTGACAAAGGAATTGCAGGACTTAAATATAGATACCATTAGAACCGGCATACCGACCAGCTCCACAGTTACAGATGTGATTGTATGGCATATCGAGCAGTCGGGAACGGACACTTTTTCTGCTACCTACGAAGTAGATCAGCAGATAAAAGAGGGAGAACAGACAAGTAATGTCAAAGCAACCTATACCGTAAAAGTCCATGTGGACGCTGACGGGGATATGGTAATCGTTCAGAACCCTACCCTTGCACCAGCAGTTGAAAAATCAGACTATGAGCCTAAAACACCAGAAACAGACACAAGCGTAGACGCTGATACGGTAAATGACGCTACCGCATTTCTGGAAACATTCTTTAAGCTGTACCCGACAGCCACAGAAAAAGAACTTGCCTACTATGTATCGGGAAATGCACTTGAACCTATCGGCAGGGACTACCTTTATTCTGAATTGGTAAACCCTATCTTTACAAAGGACGGGGATAATGTGAAAGTCAATGTAGCGGTAAAATTCATTGATAATCAGACAAAGGCGACGCAGGTATCGCAGTATGAGCTTGTTCTCCGTAAAGATAGTAACTGGAAGATTGTATAACTGTCTCTTATACACATCTGACGCTGCCGACGACGGAGAGAG
>ENA-UALB01000284-UALB01000284.1-human-gut-metagenome-genome-assembly--contig:-NODE-284-length-13770-cov-4.979657_pt1 | contig 13770 bp, 10 predicted proteins | sample MGYA00243695_ERZ654458 | MGnify/ENA primary metagenome ERZ654458 (study PRJEB26926, sample SAMN06164669) | human gut metagenome | biome: ENVO:00009003; feature: ENVO:2100002; material: ENVO:00002003...
TACGAGATGTAGCTCCGTCTCGTGGGCTCGGAGATGTGTATAAGAGACAGCCCACGTTGAGGGTATGTTTCGGAACGAAAGGTACATAATTGCCGTCATAGCTGATTTCATTTTGTCCCCGGTCGATGGTCTTATAATCGGTGAACGTGGCATACGTATATCCGTAGCTTGCGTTCATGCTGAGAGCATCGGTCAGGTTAGCACGCAGTGCCGCTTCAGCCCCATAGCTCCGGCTTTTGCCGGCATTGACCGTAATACGCCCCAATCCGCTTTTGGCAAACTGGGCGATTTGCTGATCACGCGTATCCATCAGGAAGGCGGCAAGATCCATCCACAGCTTACCTTCCCACAGAGTGAGGTGACTACCCACTTCGTAATTCCAGGAATATTCGGGCTTGTAGATGGTCGATGCTTTCGGATCCGCATTCTCACCCGCATCCGGAATATTCGACAAGATGCGGTCCGCGATGGCCTGTGGCATGCCTTGAGTCACAAGGCGGTCGAAGATCTGTTTCGTGCCTGCCTTGATCTGTCCCTGCATGTCGTTTTGCATATTACCCTGTATCAGATCCGAGAACATCTGTATATTGTATCCTCCCGAACGGTATCCGCGTGATACGGTGGCATATACGTTGTTACCCTTCTTCCATTCGTATTGCAGGGCGAACTTGGGTAATAGCTGCAGATAGTCGTTGCTGAACTTGCCGTTCAGGCGTGGTGAACTGGTCTGTTCCAGGCGTACAGGCATGAAAGGGCTTGTCATGTTGAACTGATAGTCAATGGTACTGCCCGAGTTGTATTTCATCCAGTTCTTTTCGTAGTCCAGACGCAGTCCTACGGTAGCCGAAAGCCCTTCTATCAGCAAGTCACGGAAGGTGGACTGATGATAGACTGCTCCACTGAGGATCGGTGTGTGGAAGCGTCCGTCCACCAACAACGTAGGGTTCGTGATGTTCAGGTTCATTTTCATTCCCATCGCCGAGAGATCGGGGAAGTGACTGTTGATGCCTTTCTCCAGCATTTCTGTCACCCCGTCTTCCTTGAATGTAACCGGTCCGTTGGTGGTGAGCCACTGATAGAACCCGAAGGCACCTGTGGTCCATTCCCAGCGTCGTCCGGATTTCGATTTGAGGACGATTTCTTCGGAGATCGTGGTCAGCTTCTGCTTCTGTTCCAGCACATAGATATTGGCAGGAGAGAAGTCTTGATCGATAAACATACGGTCACGCAAGTGTTGCAGTCCCGTTACCGAACTCAGTGTGAAGTGGTCTCCCTGATATTCCAGATTCAACCCTGCATTCAGCAGATTGCGATAGTAACTGCTGGGATCATTGTAGGCCGGTTTCAGGTAGGTTCCCGTGTGCTTGTCATAAGCTCCGTAAGCATATCCTCCCTGATCGCTGTACTCATAGCTGACGTTCAAGTCCAGCTTCATGTTCTCGCTGGGCAGGTAGATGCCTCGGAACCGTCCTCCGGCAGCCTGGCTTTTGTCTATCTTTTTGTTAAGGTAGGTATTCTTGAAAAAACCTCCTCCGTATTCATAAAATGCTCCGGTGGAGAAGGCAAACTGATTCGACATGCGGTGATAGTGAGTCACGGAAGCATTGTAATTATCGTAAGTTCCGGCACTCAGTCGAAGGTCGGTGCCTTGATAACTGAAAGGCGATTTGGTGTGTACCTTGATCAGTCCTCCCATGGTGTTGCGTCCATAGAGGGTTCCCTGCGGACCGCGCAACACGTCGATGCGCTCAATGTCGGCATAGTTGAAGTCGAAAGCTGATTTGTCGATGTAAGGGACATTGTCTACGTACAAACCTACTGACGGTGTATTGATGCGTGAACCGATCCCACGGATGTAGATGGCGGAAGTCAGTTTCGAGCCATAGTCGGGGATGAAGATATTCGGAACAAGTGCCGTCAGGCTCTTGATGGAGTTCACCTGATTGGCCTGCATATCCTGTTGTGAGAGCATGGTTACCGCGGTTGGCTGTTCGCGTAGTTTGCGGTTTTCTTTCGGAGCTGCGATGACTACAATCTCTTCCACATCTATCACTTTCAGTGTGTCTTTCGGAAGCTCTTCAGCCCATGTGCCACCGGCAGAAAAGAGGGCAAGGGCAATAAGAATACTGTTTTTCTTCATGTGCTGTATCTTTTCATTGATTCGTTTGCAAAGATGCAGCAAAAAATGTTAAACGGCAATCCTCATTTATTAGGATATATGCTTTCACCATGGATTCACCACATAGTTCGCTATATGCGGTCTGCCTCCACATACCCGTTCATCACCGCATAGATGGTTAGGCCCGAAACCGATTTGATGCCCAGCTTTTCGGTAATGTTCTTCCGATGCGTGATTACGGTGGTCAGGCCGATATTCAGTTTGTCCGCGATCTCTTTGTTGATCAGTCCTTTGGTGATCAGGACCAGAACCTCGATTTCGCGTGCCGAGAGTTCGTGTCCGGTGGTCGGCGGGGTAGGAGGCATGTCCTTTACCGGATAGCCGTCATGATGTGCATGCTGGTGGAGCTTTAGGATGTCTTTCACCAACTGTTCCTCTGCCTGGTAGATGTTGAGTATGGGGACGCCGGAGAGTTGGAACTGGTGGCTGTCTCCCGCCAACACGATGGTTTTCCGCTTTCGGGGGAGGAAGAAAGCGTTGTGCTCCACATAAATCTGTGCCGAGATGAAGTAGTGGGCATACATGTCCGGGGTGTCATCTGTCAGTTCGCCGAAGCTATGGAACGTGCGGATGACTGCCATGGGGATCATTCTCTCCAGGATTGTTTTCAGTCCCAGGCTGGTGAGGGTGTTCGCCTCTACGATAGCTATTTCTGGTTGGTGATTCATCATAAGTCTATGGATTCATAAATTGTGCTACTGCTTCTGCGCATCGTTCTCCATCGATTCCTGCCGAGACGATGCCGCCCGCATAACCGGCTCCTTCGCCACAGGGGAAGAGACCGCGTAAGGTGATGTGTTGCAGGGTATCCTTGTCTCGTACGATGCGGACCGGAGAAGAGGTACGGGTTTCTACCCCTATCATCACGGCTTCGTTGGTCAGGAAACCGTGGCTGCTGCGCCCGAACTGTTGGAAGCCTTGTGACAGTCGTCCCGCAATGAATTCCGGCATCCAGAAATGCAAGGGAGAGGATATCAATCCGGAGCTGTACGAAGACTCCGGCAAGTCGTAACTCAGTTTCTTGCGTGTAAAGTCCACCATGCGTTGTGCGGGTGCCGTTTGGCGTCTGCCTCCTTGCAACCAACACTGGCGTTCCAACTCTTCCTGGAAGTGCAGCACAGCCAGTTCGGGGAAGGTTTCTTCTGCTTCATTGTTTACCGTTAACCGTTTATCGTTGATGATGTCTTCTGGTTGTATCTCCACTACCATTCCCGAGTTACTCCACCGGGATCCGCGATTGGATGGCGACATTCCGTTGACTACCACCTGTTCGGGACCGCTGGCCGCCGGTACGATGAATCCCCCGGGACACATGCAGAAACTGTATACTCCGCGGCCGTCCACTTGTGTGACGAAACTGTATTCGGCAGCCGGCAGGTATTTACCTCTTCCGCTCCGGTTGTGGTATTGTATTTGGTCTATCAATCCTGCAGGATGTTCCAGACGCACTCCGACGGCTATTCCTTTGGCTTCGATAGTCACGTTGTTGGCGGCCAGCCAGCGATATACATCTCTTGCCGAATGACCTGTTGCCAGGATGACCGGACCGAGGAATGTTTCGCCCGTATTCGTCTCTATTCCTTTCACTTCTCCCTGTTCGATGATCAATGCATCCATCCGTGTCTTGAAGTGTACCTCGCCTCCACATTCAATAATCGTATTGCGCATATTTTCTATCACCCGTGGCAGCTTGTCCGTGCCGATATGCGGATGGGCATCTACCAGAATGGCCGTAGAAGCACCATGTTGGCAGAATACATTGAGTATCTTGTCCACATTCCCGCGCTTCTTGCTTCGGGTATACAGCTTTCCGTCCGAGTATGCACCGGCTCCTCCTTCACCGAAACTGTAGTTCGATTCTGGGTCTACCCGATGCTCTCGGCTGATCTGTGCCAGGTCTTTCTTACGTTCGCGCACATCCTTACCACGCTCCACGACGACAGGACGCAGCCCCAGTTCTATCAGCCGTAATGCGGCAAACAGTCCTCCGGGGCCTGCACCTACCACAATAACCTGCGGTTTTCCTTCCACATTATTATATATAGTATGTTCGTACTCATCGTCCTTAGGCATTTCGTTCAGGTATACCCGAACTTTGAGATTGACGTAGATCGTGCGTTGGCGGGCATCGATACTCCGTTTCAGTGTACGCAGGGCGGTAATATCGCGCTGATTCAGTCCTTTCTCCTGTGAAAGGTATGCTTTGAGTTGCTGCTCGCTGGCGGCAATTTCGGGGAGGATGCGGAGTTGGTATTCTTGTATCATGGTTTACCACAGAGTGACACAGAGTTTCACTGAGTCTTTTTTAATTAAACAATATATCTTCTGATGCCTTCTTTGAGGCTTCTTACATTAAAATTGATAAGCAGGCCATATTTGATTCCTGATAGTTTTAAATAGGTTATTAGCTGTGCGGTGTGAACGGGATGTAATTCTTCTACAGCTTTTATCTCTATTATAACAGCATTGTTGACTACAATATCCAATCTGTAACCTGCATCTACTTTAATGTTTTTATATACTACGGGTAGTGCTTTCTGTTTTTCTACGTTTAATCCACATTGGATTAATTCGTAGCATAAGCATTCTTCATAAGCACTTTCTAGTAATCCGGGTCCTAAAACAGTATGTACTTCATAAGCTTTCTTTAGTATCAGTCCTGTTAATTCATTTATCTCCATGTTTTAATGTTTAATGGTAAGAACTCTGTGTGACTCCGTGTTCTCTGTGGTGAACTCACCCGAAGAGCGTCCGGAATGCTTCTTCCACCTTTCTTACCGGCACTAGTTCTATCCTCAGCTTCTTTGTATCGATGCCCTGCATGTTGTATTTAGGTAGGATGAACCGTTTGAACCCGAGCTTCTCAGCTTCACCGATACGTTGTTCGATCCGGTTTACCGGACGGATTTCACCGGATAATCCGATTTCTCCGGCCATGCAAACCTCAGGTTCGATGGCAGCATCCATATTGGATGAAAGGATGGCACTGATAACAGCCAGGTCGATGGCAGGGTCGTTAACCTTCAGTCCTCCGGCAATATTTAGAAAGACATCTTTTTGTGCCAGCTTAAATCCGACACGTTTCTCTAATACGGCCAGCAGCATGTTCATGCGGCGAATATCGAATCCCGTTGCCGAACGTTGCGGATTGCCGTAAACCGCAGAGCTGACAAGTGCTTGCGTCTCTATTAGGAAGGGTCTTACCCCTTCGATGGCAGATGCGATGGCTACCCCGCTCATGCCTTCGTGGTCCTGCGACAGTAACAATTCCGAAGGGTTGCTGACTTGGCGAAGCCCGTCTTGACGCATCTCATAGATGCCCAATTCAGCGGTACTTCCAAAGCGGTTCTTGATGCTGCGCAGGATACGGTACATATAATGTTGGTCTCCCTCGAATTGGAGTACGGTGTCTACGATGTGCTCTAGAACCTTCGGTCCGGCAATGCTGCCTTCTTTGTTGATATGCCCGATCAGCAACACCGGGGTATGCGTCTCTTTGGCAAAACGGAGGATGGATGCCGAGCACTCCCGGACTTGCGCGATGCTTCCCGGTGACGATTCGATGCTTTCGGTCGATATCGTCTGTATGGAGTCGATGATTACTAGGTCCGGACGTGTATTCTTGATATGTACATAGATCTGTTCCAACGATGTTTCGCAGACAATCAGGCAGTCGCTCGAAGTTCGGGTTAACCGGTCGGCACGAAGTTTCAGTTGCCTTGCGCTCTCTTCTCCCGAGATGTAGAGTATCCTCCGCTCAGGCATGTGGAGTACGGTTTGGAGCACCAGTGTGGACTTCCCGATGCCGGGTTCGCCACCGATCAGTACCAGCGATCCGGGTACCAGCCCGCCTCCCAGCACCCGGTTCAGCTCCTCGTCGTGCATGTCGATGCGGGGTTCTTCATCTGCTTCGATCTCGCTCAGGGTGACGGGTTTGGCTTTGGGCGATTCGATGCCAGATACCGGACGTTTATTCGGAACTTCCTTGCGGACAATCTCTTCTACATAGGTATTCCATTCGCCACACGAAGGACATTTGCCCACCCATTTGGGTGATTCCTGTCCGCAGTTACTGCATACATAAACGGTTTTCTCTTTTGCCATTGATCTCTTGATAAATAGGTCTCAAAGTTACGCATTTCGTCTTTTTCTGCCAAACAGAATATAGCTTTTGACTCCTGAACCCCGTGAAGTCGTTTTTCTTTTTGATAAAGCCTCTGACCGATTGTCAGTGAAATGGATGGATTACTGACTCTATGGAGCGTATCATGCGGTTTCGCTGACAAGCTCTGTGTAGAAAGACAGTGATCCGGAAATGGAATCCGGATAAATACTCCCGGATAACTGCATATCCGTCACTTCTGTTATCGGTTTATTGGGGTTTGGATCTCCGGATTATTAACTTCGTGCCGATAAACTGTTAACTTCATCGGAATACGATGTTAACTTCCTGCAAATAGAGTGTTAACTTCCTGTAGACAGAGGCTTCATTTCTTGAAAGGAGAGCCTTGCCTTAAAGGATTTTCCGGTATCTTTCCGTCTGCTTTGCCCCTTGGCGGATACTGTCGCGAAATAGCATAAAGAATCTGTTTTGGCTTCCGGGCGTTGTCGGAGATAGTACGAAGAGGTATTGCTTTGACTGTTGGCGAGAAATTCTGAATATACCTGTCAAACTGATAATTGCCCGAATGGCGTGGATGCGTTTTTTTCGTACTTCGTCGGCATCTGTTCGGAAAAACGGATTCTGAGGCCCCCTGAATATCATTTTGACAAATCGATACTAATCTCTCCTGCCATCGACTCGTTCATCCTCCGGCGTACTTCGTCCGGCGAATATCCGTGTCCTAACAGAAACATCAGTTTTGTTACGGCCGATTCGGTAGTACTGTCGTGTCCGCTGACGATGCCCGCCTTCAGCAGATGATATCCCGTTTCGTAACGTTCCATCTCTACGCTACCGGCGCTACATTGGGTTACGTTGACAATGACAACACCCCGTTCGCTGGCATCACGAAGCCTCCGCAGAAACCACTCCTTGCGGGAAGCGTTGCCCGAACCATACGTTTCGAGTACCACTGCCTTCAATCCTTCGATGGCGAGTGTAGCGGTTACGACGTTCTCTTGTATGCCCGGAAAGAGTTTGAGGATAGCTATATTGGTGTCCAGCAGATAGTGAGGATGCAGTTCGCGTTTCTCCCCTTCAATGTGAATCTGCACATTGTTGTATTTAATATGTATCCCTGCCTCTGCCAGTACCGGATAATTGAACGAACGGAAGGCGTTGAAATTCTCCGCACTCATTTTGGTCGTACGATTGCCACGCATTAACCGGTTCTCGAAAAATATACATACTTCAGGAACCATGGGATTACCGCTTCTGTCGCGTGCCGATGCTATTTCGATGCTGGTCATCAGATTCTCCTTGCCATCGGTACGAAGCACTCCTATGGGCAGTTGTGAACCTGTCAGGATAACCGGTTTGTCGAGTCCTTCGAGCATGAAGCTGAGGGCTGAAGCGGTGAAGGCCATCGTATCCGTACCATGCAGGATGACAAAGCCGGTGTACTGGTGGTAGTGTTCACTGATGACGTGTACCAGTTTCCTCCAGGCTTCCGGTTCCATGTCCGAAGAGTCCATAGGCGGATCGAATTGGTAAGAGTCTATCGGGAAGGTAAACTTCTGAAGTTCGGGTACATGCTTCTGCAATTGCTCGAAATTGAAGTTTTCGAGTGCTCCGGTTTCAGGGTTTTCTATCATACCGATGGTTCCGCCCGTATATATTAACAATATGGAAGTATCTGATGGGTTCATAGTCCTTAAATGAAGAATGTATTGTTGCAAAGATAATGATATATCTTGTAAATGGCAGCAAAGTGTCAAGAAAGTGATCCGCTTTATCCGGAGAAAAAGCAATGGGCACTATAAAAATGTAATTGTTCTATGTTACATTTTTACCCCTCTTTCTGGGGCTTTCTGTGCTTTTATCGCAAAATAATCGCAAAAAGTGATAGATTGAATGAAATTATTCTTATTTTTGCAACATCTTATCAAAATTGAACGTAGAAACAGAAACAATGATGCAATGCTATCCACATACAGTCACATCGATGTGTACCATGATTGGGACACAGGGGACAATGGGGATGACCCCTAGGGGTTAATATATAGTATGATGTGTATCTACGTGATTCACGCTTACAGGAAGTAAGCAAAACTCAATTTTATATTTTATTATTCGTATCAACAAAGATGGTTTTGTATGCCTGAAAGAGCGTACAAGGCATTCCATTAAATAAGTATCTGCATGAAAGTAATGAAATTCGGCGGAACGTCCGTAGGTTCCGTGAACAGCATTTTAAGCGTAAAGAAAATCGTAGAGTCTGCCGGTGAACCGGTAATCGTAGTAGTGTCTGCATTGGGCGGGATCACTGACCAGTTGATCAGTACCTCCCGAATGGCCGCCATGGGCGATGCAGCTTACGAAGGGGCATACCGGGAAATAGTTCGCCGCCACGAAGAGATGGTGCAGGGAGTGATTCCTGCCGGAGAGACTCAGACCCTGTTGCACTATCAGGTGAATGAATTGCTCGACGAACTGAAAGATATCTTTCAGGGTATTTATCTGATTAAAGATCTTTCTCCGAAAACGTCCGATACCATTGTCAGTTATGGTGAACGTCTGTCTTCACTGATTGCGTCAAGACTGATCCAAGGGGCTGTATGGTTCGACTCACGTACTTTTATCAAGACAGAAAAGAAACATAATAAACATACACTGGACACGGAACTGACCAATCGGTTGGTGCGGGAGGCTTTCAAAGAAATCCCCCGGGTTTCGCTGGTACCCGGATTCATCTCTTCGGATAAGGTTTCGGGAGACGTAACGAATCTGGGCAGGGGCGGTTCCGACTATACCGCAGCTGTTATTGCCGCAGCTCTCGATGCCGATAGTCTGGAGATTTGGACGGATGTAGACGGCTTCATGACAGCCGACCCGCGTGTGATCAGTACGGCCTATACTATCAGCGAGCTGACTTATGTAGAGGCTACCGAACTTTGTAATTTCGGTGCAAAAGTGGTGTATCCGCCTACCATCTATCCGGTATGTCACAAAAACATACCGATCCTGATTAAGAATACTTTCAACCCGGATGCCCGGGGAACGGTGATCAAACAACACGTAGACCACACGAAGAGCAAAGCTATCAAAGGGATTTCGTCCATCAACGACACGAGCCTGATTACCGTACAGGGTTTAGGTATGGTGGGCGTGATCGGTGTCAACTACCGCATCTTTAAGGCGCTGGCAAAGAATGGAATCAGTGTGTTCCTCGTTTCGCAGGCTTCATCGGAGAACAGTACCTCTATCGGTGTACGTAATGCCGATGCCGATCTGGCTTGCGAAGTGCTGAACGAAGAGTTTGCCAAAGAGATCGAAATGGGTGAGATTTCGCCTATCCAGGCAGAGAAGAACCTGGCTACGGTAGCTATCGTGGGTGAGAACATGAAACATACGCCGGGCATTGCCGGAAAGCTGTTCGGTACGCTGGGACGAAATGGCATCAATGTGATAGCCTGTGCACAGGGAGCTTCCGAGACCAACATCTCGTTTGTTGTCGATTCAAAGTCGTTGCGTAAATCGCTGAATGTGATTCACGACTCGTTCTTCCTCTCCGAATATCAGGTGCTCAACCTCTTTATCTGCGGTGTGGGCACGGTGGGAGGAAGTCTTGTCGAGCAGATCCGCCAGCAGCAGAAGAAGCTGATGGTGGAAAATGGCCTGAAACTCCATGTGGTAGGTATTATCGATGCGACGAAGGCGATGTTCAGCCGTGCCGGATTCGATCTGGCCAACTATCGCGAAGAGCTGAAAGAGAAGGGAGTGGACAGTTCGCTGGATACTATACGTGACGAGATTATCGGCATGAATATATTCAATTCGGTATTTGTGGATTGTACGGCCAGTCCGGACATTGCCTCTCTATATAAGGACTTCCTGCAACATAACATTTCTGTGGTGGCGGCCAATAAGATTGCTGCTTCGTCGGCTTACGAGAATTACCGTGAACTGAAGCTGATAGCCCGCCAGCGTGGTGTGAAATATCTGTTTGAAACCAACGTGGGGGCTGGACTTCCGATTATCAATACCATCAATGACCTGATACATAGCGGTGATAAGATTCTGAAGATCGAGGCAGTGCTTTCGGGTACGCTGAACTATATTTTCAATAAGATCAGTGCCGATGTTCCCTTCAGCCGTACCATCAAGATGGCGCAGGAAGAGCGTTATTCGGAACCCGATCCGCGCATTGACTTGAGCGGTAAGGACGTGATCCGTAAGCTCGTGATCCTGGCGCGTGAGGCCGGATACAAGCTGGAACAGGAAGACGTGGAGAAGAATCTTTTCGTACCGAATGACTTCTTTGAAGGTTCACTGGAAGACTTCTGGAAAAAAGTGCCTAGTCTGGATGCTGATTTCGAAGCTCGCCGCAAGGTGCTCGAGAGTGAGAATAAACATTGGCGTTTCGTTGCCAAGCTGGAGAACGGCAAAGCATCCGTCGGTTTGCAGGAAGTGGACCGCAACCATCCTTTCTACGGACTGGAAGGCAGCAATAACATCATCTTGCTTACCACCGAACGCTATAAAGAATATCCGATGATGATTCAGGGATACGGTGCGGGTGCCGGAGTGACGGCGGCCGGTGTATTTGCTGACATTATGAGCATTGCAAACGTATAAAAAAGAAGCTTATGAAACACATCATCATACTGGGTGACGGAATGGCCGACTGGGCTGTAAAGTCGTTGGGAGACAAGACGCTCCTGCAATATGCAAAAACGCCTTATATGGATAAACTGGCCCGTATGGGACGGAACGGACGGTTGATAACCGTAGCCGACGGGTTCCATCCGGGAAGTGAAGTAGCCAATATGTCGGTCCTGGGATACAATCTTCCGAAAGTATACGAAGGGCGCGGACCACTCGAGGCTGCCAGCATTGGTGTCGATTTGCAGCCGGGCGAGATGGCAATGCGTTGCAATCTGATTTGTACGGAAGGAGATATCCTGAAGAATCATTCGGCAGGGCATATCACAACAGAAGAGGCGGATGTGTTGATTCAATACCTTCAGGAGAAACTGGGGGACGACCGGGTGAGGTTTCATACCGGGGTACAATACCGCCATCTGCTGGTGGTGAAAGGCGGAAACAAGCAACTCGACTGCACCCCTCCGCACGATGTGCCTTTGAAGCCTTTCCGTCCGCTGATGGTGAAACCTCTGGTACCGGAGGCCGAAGAGACTGCTAGCCTGCTCAATGAACTGATCCTGAAGTCTCAGGAACTGCTGAAAGATCATCCGCTGAACCTGAAGCGGATGGCTGAGGGGAAAGACCCTGCCAACAGCATCTGGCCGTGGAGCCCGGGTTACCGTCCGCAAATGGAACGTCTGTCCGACACCTTCCCGCAAGTGAAGAGGGGAGCTGTCATCTCGGCCGTCGATCTGATCAACGGTATCGGATATTATGCCGGGCTGCGCCGTATTGCGGTAGAAGGGGCAACGGGGCTGTACGATACCAATTACGAGAATAAAGTGGCCGCCGCACTGGAGGCCCTGAAAACGGACGACTTTGTCTATCTGCACATTGAAGCCAGTGACGAAGCCGGTCATGAGGGTGATGTGGCGCTGAAACTGAAAACGATTGAAAACCTGGATAGCCGTGCCGTAGGTCCTATCTACGAGGCTGTGAAGGAGTGGGAAGAGCCGGTAGCGATTGCCGTATTACCCGATCATCCTACTCCCTGCGAACTGCGTACGCATACCAACGAGCCGGTCCCGTTTTTTATCTGGTATCCGGGTATCGAGCCGGACAGCGTGCAGACCTTCGATGAAGTTGCAGCAGTGGAGGGCAGTTACGGATTGCTGAAAGAGGATGAATTTATTAAAGAGTTTATGAACCGTTAAGGAATAGGAACAGAGTTTGTTCACCACAGATTACACAGAGTTTCACAGAGAATTTTTTATCTCTTAAGCACATATAATAAGAACTTAAAACTCTGTGGGACTCTGTGGTGCACCGACTCCGAAACCATTTATAAAAATACCCATGAAATATTATAGTACTAACAAACAAGCTCCGCTTGCTTCGCTTGAAGAAGCGGTAGTCAAAGGACTTGCTTCTGATAAGGGGCTATTCATGCCCATGACCATCAAACCCTTGCCTCAAGAGTTTTATGACGAGATAGAGAATCTTTCTTTCCGGGAAATCGCTTACCGGGTGGCAGATGCTTTCTTTGGAGAAGATGTTCCGGCGGAAACGCTGAAAGAGATCGTTTATGATACGTTGAATTTTGATGTCCCGTTGGTGCCGGTGAAGGAGAACATCTATTCCCTGGAGCTTTTCCACGGTCCTACATTGGCTTTTAAAGATGTAGGTGGACGGTTTATGGCCCGTTTGTTGGGATACTTCATCCGGAAAGAGGGGCGGAAACAGGTGAATGTGCTCGTTGCCACTTCCGGAGATACCGGTAGTGCGGTAGCCAATGGCTTTTTGGGGGTAGAGGGTATTCATGTGTATGTGCTCTATCCGAAGGGAAAAGTCAGCGAGATACAGGAAAAACAGTTCACTACGCTGGGGCGGAATATTACAGCCCTGGAGGTGGACGGAACGTTTGACGACTGCCAGGCGCTGGTGAAAGCAGCCTTTATGGATCACGAACTGAACGAACGGTTGTTGCTGACCTCGGCTAACTCTATCAACGTGGCACGTTTCCTGCCGCAGGCATTCTATTACTTTTATGCCTATGCGCAATTGAAGAAGGCCGGTCGGGCAGAGAATGCCGTCATCTGTGTGCCGAGCGGAAACTTTGGTAACATTACTGCAGGCTTGTTCGGCAAAAAGATGGGCTTGCCCGTCCGCCGTTTTATCGCCGCCAACAATAAGAATGATATTTTCTATCAATATTTGCAGACAGGACAGTACAATCCCCGTCCGTCCGTTGCCACCATTGCCAATGCGATGGATGTGGGTGATCCGAGCAATTTTGCCCGTGTGCTCGACCTGTATGGCGGTTCGCATGCAGCCATCGCTGCCGAGATATCCGGAACGACGTACACCGACGAGCAGATTCGTGAAAGCGTGAAAGCGTGCTGGCAGCAGACGGGTTATCTGCTCGATCCTCATGGAGCATGCGGTTACCGTGCATTGGAGGAAGGCTTGCAGCTGGGTGAGACAGGCGTATTCCTCGAAACGGCCCATCCGGCCAAATTCCTGCAAACGGTGGAGAGCATCATTGGTACCGAGGTCGAAATACCTGCTAAGCTCCGGGCTTTTATGAAAGGCGAAAAGAAAAGTTTGCCGATGACGAAGGAGTTTGCTGATTTCAAGAGCTATCTGCTGGGCAAGTAGAGACTCTCCCTTGAGGGCACAGGGTGATGTAGATGACTTTTGTTATGGATTATTAATGTGAATGCTTTGCGCTCTCTATGGTGAAATATGCTTTTCCCACAGCCGGCGGCTCTTTTCCCGGATGGAGATGCTGACGGGAAATTGTTTGTGAAAACGGTCTCAGAGATACTTCTGGGGGGGAGTG
>ENA-UALB01000291-UALB01000291.1-human-gut-metagenome-genome-assembly--contig:-NODE-291-length-13640-cov-4.752079_pt1 | contig 13640 bp, 15 predicted proteins | sample MGYA00243695_ERZ654458 | MGnify/ENA primary metagenome ERZ654458 (study PRJEB26926, sample SAMN06164669) | human gut metagenome | biome: ENVO:00009003; feature: ENVO:2100002; material: ENVO:00002003...
ACACCGGCCAGGACTTTACAGCAGCCTGATCTTGAGCGAAATGCTATACCCGCACCTGTTGGAGATTGACCGGGCGGCGCGGGAGCGCATAGACGCCATGCTGCCCCGCATGATGGAGGCGGCGGGCGTTACCGAGGAACTGAAAGCCCGCGACCCCATGCGCTGGGTGGGGTTGATGAACACGCTGAAGGCGCAGGCGGAGGAAATTATATTGGATGAATTAATTTTATAAACAAGAAGCAGCAGAAATTATTCTGCTGCTTCTTGTTTATAGATTGGCATAAAAACGGTGAGCCTAAACTAACACTTTTCTCTTGCATTTTTATTTCCTATGTGGTATAGTGAATAGCGTAAGCTAACCTAATTAACTTACAGGAGGTTTTTATATGCCGAGAGATAAGACAGATACACATAATAAATTGCTCCCATGTATTAAGCAGGAATTTTTAGAGCATGGATATGAGAAAGCGTCTATGCAAAATATCGCAAGACGAGCAGGAATTACTGCTGCGGGGATATATCGCCATTTTCCAAGCAAAGAGGCTATGTTTACTGCAATGGTAGAACCAGTAACGAGTGATTTTTTGAAGATGTGCGATGTTTCTATGGAAGAAACATATTCTCGACTTAGTGACGATGATTTCCTCAAAAATTTTAACGAGTTCAGAACGGGAAAAAACAGGGAATCTATTAACTTTATGTATGACAATTATGATGTTTTTCGATTATTACTTGTTTGTTCAAAAGGTACACCTTATGAATCTTTTCAGGAGCGTCTTGTGGAAATCGAAATGCAAGGAATTATTGATTTGTTTGGCGTACTTGAAAAGCGAGGGCTTCCTCATAAAACAGTAACAGATAATGAACTTCATATATTGTGTACCACATTTGTCACCGCTCTTTGTGAAACAATTAAACATGAATATACAAGAGAACAGGCATTGAAGCATTTGGACTTCATCGGTAAAATGCTTTACCCTGGTATGCAAGAAGTCCTTGGCTTCTGAAAATTACATAATAAATGACTGCACTGAATTTTAGGGCGTTATCGTCCTAAAATTTTTCTGTTTTATGGGTTAGTTAATGCTAACCAAAATCATTAGCTTATATAGGAGGGATGGACTATGAAAGTAAAGGGTAGCTTGTATTGGATTTATTCTTTTATAAGCGGATGTAAAGGCAAAATGTTGGTAGCTATTCTATTGGCTGTGATTGGGGTATTGTGTGGAATGGCACCCTATTTTGCGCTCGCAGGAATTTTGTCGGGATTGATCCAAAACACTTTAACGGCAGAACGCATCTTTTGCTATGTGGGAATTGCTGTGTTAGGCGAGACTCTTAAAATGTTGTTTAATACAGTTTCCTCTTTGAAAGCTCACAGGGTAGCTTATCATATCTTAGGGAATATTCGATGCAAACTGGCTGAGAAAATGATGCGTGTTCCTATGGGAGTTATGGTTGATACCCCATCAGGTAAGTTGAAAGCGATGGTTGTAGATACTGTTGACAAATTGGAACAGCCCTTAGCTCACATGTTGCCAGAGATCACAGCAAATGTTTTCACACCGCTTTGCATTATTATTTTACTTTTCATTTTGGACTGGCGTATGGCACTGGCCTGTATGATTGTGATTCCTATTGGCGTTTTACTCTTAATGGGGCAAATGAAAGACTATAAGAATAGATCTGATAGATATATTGAAGCCAGTAGCAACATGGACAGCTCTTTGGTTGAGTATGTCAATGGGATTGAAGTAATCAAGACTTTCAGCCAAACAGGGAAATCATTCCAAAAATTCTCTGATTCTGTTAAGAATTACCATGATACGACATTGGATTGGTGGAAAAATACCTGGCTATATTCAGCACTTGGTTTAACAATAATTCCTGCTACCCTTGTGGGAGGTATTCCCGTTGGAGCGTATCTTCTTATGCAAGGAAGTATCAGTTTTTCTATTTATATTACATGCCTTATTTTATCCCTTGGAATTGCCGGTCCGCTGATTCAAGCAACGTATTATGCTGATAATTTTGCTGTTGTTGATGCCAGTATCCGGCAAGTAGGAAATTTTCTTGATGAACAAGAACTGGTGCGGCCATCAAAAGAAGTTTTGCTAACAGATGATGGCTTTCATTTTGAGCATGTTTCATTCGGATATGATAAAAAAGAAGTGCTGCATGATATAACCTTTTCCCCTGTGCCGGGTGGAAAAACGGCCATAGTAGGGCCATCTGGTTCAGGTAAGTCAACCATAACAAAATTGATGGCGGGCTTTTGGGATGTAACAAGCGGTCATATCATTTATGGATGCCAAGATATTCGCAATATTCCAACAAGCCAGTTAATGAAACATATTAGTTTTGTGTCACAGGATAACTTCCTTTTCAATATTAGTATCAAGGAAAACATCCGAATGGGAAACCCTTGTGCTACCGATGAGGAAGTCCTTGCCGCAGCAAAAGCGGCCAGATGTGATGAGTTTATCCGCAAAATGGAATATGGATACGATACTTTGGTCGGAGATGCAGGAGGAAAGCTCTCTGGCGGAGAAAGACAACGCATCACGATAGCCCGCGCAATATTAAAGCCAGCAGATGTTGTAATTCTGGATGAGGCAAGTGCCTATGCCGACCCAGAAAATGAGGTGTATATTGAAGAAGCTATAAATGAGTTGGTAAAAGACAAAACTCTTATTGTAGTTGCCCATCGTCTGGAAACGATTGAAAATTCAGATAAGATTGTTGTTGTAGATCAAGGAAAGATTGTAGCTGAAGGAACACAAAGCGAATTATTAAAAAATTGTGCTCTTTATAAGCGGCTGTGGAACGAGACAATATTAACTTCAGAGCGGAAAAGAGGTGAGTGCAATGCTTGAAACCATGAAACGAATTTTGACTATGGCGGGCAAATATCGCCACAAAGTTACAATAGGAATTATCATCAGCCTATTGCACTCCTTCTTTTCCGCAATGGACTTATTTGCCATACTTTATATTTCTTTTTCTATCAATACCCTTACCCAACAGAAAATTGGAGTTGCTGCTGCGATTTTACTTGTGGGCCTTACAGGTAAGATTATTTGTAAGTATCAGATAACTGAACATATATCTGGTTCCAGCTACGATGTCTTTTACGAAAAGCGTTTGGAGGCTGGTGAAAAATTAAAGAGAGTGCCGATGGGTTATTTCAGCGAAAAGAACCTCGGTGAAATCCAGATGGCAATGACTACAGATATGAATGCTTTGGAATCCTCGGCAATGTCTGTTGTAGAAAACATTTTGGGCAGCCTGATTTATGCTGCAGTTTGTACTTTAGTATTGCTTCTTTTTAACTGGAGAATAGGGCTTATTACATTAGCGGGCCTTGGAATCGGAATTCTTTTGCTCCGTGTCGTTCAAGAAAACGCAAAAAAAGTAATGCCAGTACGTTTTCAGGCTCAGGAAGAAATGACAGAGAAAACGTTGGAATTTATACAGGGCAATATGGTTATGCGCCTTTTTGGAACAGGGCGGGATGGTTTGAACAGAGTAAAAGAAGCATTCCATAAAAAACAGGAAGCAGACATTCGTCTGGAAAATACAGCGGTCTGGCCAATCAGCTTTTACAGATACATATTTCGACTGACGAGCTGTGGAGTAGTATTGATTGCCGCATTGCTCTATGTAAGACAAGAAATGACATTTCCTATTTGTGTTATGTTCCTTTTTGCGGCTTTTCTTGTTTACTCACAGATGGATGGACTTGCCTCTAATATTGCTCTGCTACGAATTGTAGATACTGCTCTTAGTCAAGTTGAGTCCGTATTGGAAATTCCGGAGATGTCAGGTAATGACACCATAGATAAAATACAGAATTATAATATTGAACTTCATAATATATCCTTTGGCTATGAAAATCGTCCCATCATTCAGAATGTCACATTAAAAATCCCAGAACATCGAGTAACGGCTATTGTAGGACCGTCTGGCTCTGGAAAAACGACTCTATGTAATTTGATTACAAGATTTTGGGATGTGCAGCAAGGCGAAATTATGATTGGTGGCAAAAATATCAAAGAAATAGAGTTTGAGGAATTGATGAAACTGATGAGCATCGTGTTTCAGAAGGTGTACCTGTTTCACGATACTATAGAAAACAATATAAAATTTGGGAAACCTACTGTCACGCATGAAGAAGTTGTTGAAGCGGCACGTCGAGCATGCTGCCATGAATTTATCGAAAAATTACCAAATGGATATCAGACAATTATTGGCGAAGGTGGTTCAACACTATCTGGTGGTGAAAAGCAACGTATTTCTATTGCTAGAGCAATCTTAAAGGATGCTCCTATTATCATTTTGGATGAGGCCACATCCAGTGTTGATCCTGAAAACCAGCACGCATTATTGACAGCTATCAACGAACTAACATGTGGAAAAACGCTGATTATCATTGCCCACCGGCTTTCCACAATCAAGGATGCCGACCAAATTATCGTTCTGGATAACGGGCATGTTGTCCAACAGGGGACACATGAAACATTGCTTCAACAGGATGGCATTTACCGTAGGTTTGTAAAAATACGGCAAACGGCATCCTCTTGGAAAATATAAACAAAATAAGAAAGGGTTTAGGTAAGCATTATGGAAAACAACAAACTGAAAGTCAAAGACTTGGTGAACATCGGTATTTTTTCGGCACTGTATATGGTGATCTCAATGATTGTTATGATTCCCGTTGGAATTGCACCAATTCTATGGTTGATCTGGCCCGGTATTGCGGGGCTTTTCGGCGGAGCATTTTTTACACTTTTGATGACCAAGGTTCCGAAGCAAGGCGCAGCATTGATTCTTGCAATTATTACTGGGCTTTTGTATTTTGCAACAGGTGAATGCACTTGGGTTATCATCGTCACTTTTGCAGTTGCCGGAATTCTGGGCGAAGCTGCAAGAAAGGTATTGGGTTACAAATCATTCAAAGGCATTGCCCTGGCTGGCGGATTTACCGCCTTTGGTTTTATTGGTTCTCCCCTGCCTATGTGGTTATTTCAAGATGCCTACATGAAGTCTATCGAAGAAATGGGTATGGGCGTTGAATATGTAGAGGGGTTACAGTCTATGATCTCTGCCGGTTCTTTCATTGGTATGTTAGCAGTTGCATTTGTCGGCGGTTTGATTGGTACTTTGGTTGGACGCTTGATGTTGAAAAAGCACTTTGAAAAGGCAGGCATCGTTTAATGGGTACAATAAGAAAGGGTATCTTAGTCCTCGACCCAAGGACTAAGATACTCCTGCTACTCGGCATCAATATATTTGTCTTTACAAATAGCCATGTATATGCAGAAATGCTGGTTGTTGCGGCATTGGTAATCCTTTTATTGCTTTGTGGAGTTTATAAAACGGCGCTGAAAAGTACCATTACATATATTGTACTGCTTGCAATAAAATGTTGGATTTTACCGTTTTGCCCGGAAATAATTATGACTTCACTAAATATCGTAGTTATTACGTTTCGGAAGCTGCTCCCCTGTGTAACATTAGGGGCTTTATTGGTTCAAACAACCCCGATACGCTTGCTTATGCACGCCATGCAAAAATGGCACTTGCCACAGGCAGTTATTATCCCGCTTGCAATTACGGTACGATATTTTCCTACTTTACACGAAGAACAACAAGCTATCAGCGATGCGATGAAATTGAGAAATGTACATGGTGTTTTTCAAAAATTGGAGTATATCTATGTACCGCTCATGTTATCAGCCTCGACAACAGCAGATGAATTAAGTCAGGCTATTACTGCGCGTGGTATAGATAATCCACGCCCTAAAACCTGTGCAGTATCTATGCGGTTCCATATACAGGATTATGTACTCTGCTTTGTCGCTATTGTACTTGTTATTATTGCTTTTGTGTTGCTTTAAGAAGGGGGGATTTTATGATAACATTTGAAAACCTGTCATTTTCCTATGGAAATACAGGTGAAGAACAGTTAAATTCCCTTGATCTGCAAATAAAAAAGGGGGAATTTGTCCTTCTCTGTGGAAGAAGTGCCTGCGGTAAGACAACTGCAACCAAGTGCATCAACGGATTGATTCCGCATTTCACAGAAGGAAAATATTCTGGCTCTGTTGTTGTTAAAGAAAAAGAAATTGCCAAAACACCAGTTTATGAAATATCAGAAGATGTAGGCTCAGTTTTTCAAAATCCTAAAACTCAATTTTTTAATCTTGACTCTGATAGTGAACTGGTTTTTGGCATGGAAAATTTAGGAATAGAGCCAAACAAAATAAATGCCCGTGTTCAAGAAGTAGCTCACGGTCTTAAGATTGAAAATCTGTTGGGTCGAAGTGTTTTTGGCCTTTCTGGTGGCGAAAAACAGATACTTGCTCTCGCTTCTATTTATGCCGTAAATCCGGATATTTATGTCCTTGATGAACCAACGGCAAATATTGATAAAGATGGAATTGACCGGCTGCATGAAATTCTTCTCAAATTGAAGCAAATGGGTAAAACGATTGTGATCTCAGAACATCGCTTATATTTTCTCATGGATTTAGTGGATAAGGCTGTTTATATTGAACACGGCGTTATTCAGAAAGTATATACAGGCGATGAATTTCGTGCGTTAGCGGATTCAGAACGTATTAGGCTTGGATTGCGCTGCTTTACCTTGGACAACGAAAAAGATGAGGTGCCTACAAAGTGTAATTCAGGCATATTGGAGATTGATAATTTATCCGTGAGCTATAAAAATAGAACCATTTTCAGCAACGCATCTTTTGCAGCGGCTCGCGGGGATATCATTGCAGTTACTGGACGCAATGGAAGTGGAAAGTCCGCTTTTCTGCGTGTGCTTTGTGGGCTTATGAAAGAAAAAGCAGGAAGAATTGTGTTTGATGGAAAGCCATATCCATATAAGAAGCGCCGAGAACTGTGTTACATGACAATGCAGGATGTTGTCCATCAGTTATTTTCGGATAGTGTATGGGAAGAATTTTCTCTTCTCAATAAAACTGTCGATGAACAGGAAATCACGAAAATTCTAAGACGACTGGACTTATTGGATTACAAGGATAAACATCCTATGACACTCTCTGGAGGTCAAAAGCAGCGGCTTGCTCTGGCAGTAGCAACTCTTGCAAATAAAGATATTATGATTTTTGATGAGCCGACTAGCGGCTTGGATTATGGGAACATGATCAAAGTCTGTGAACTTATCAAAGAGTTATCTTCCAATAGAATAGTATTTGTGGCGACACATGATCGTGAGTTAATGGGATTGTTGTGTACTCGGCGAATGGAAATATCAAATGAATCAATCTCTGTTTACGATCTCACGACTAAATAAGGAGGTTCTGATGAAACTCTATGCGTCCGGGGAGGACTATCTGGAAACCATCCTTGTTCTCCAAAAGAAACTCGGTATGGTACGCTCCGTAGATGTGGTCCGGCACATGGAGGTGTCAAAGCCCAGCGTGTGCCATGCGGTGGCTACCTTGCGGGACGGCGGCTTTCTTACAATGGATGAAGATCACTTTCTCCATCTGACCGATGTGGGCCGCGAGGTTGCCGAAAAAATCTATGAGCGCCATTGCTTTTTTACCGAGCAGCTTATCGCCGCAGGCGTTGACCCAAAAACTGCGGAGGCCGACGCCTGCCGGATTGAACACATCATCAGCGATGAGAGCTTTTCGCGGCTGAAAGAGGCAGCCGCACAAGAGCAAGAATAAACCGAATAAGACAAGCTATCCTGCCCCGCCAGACGGGGAAAGAAAAAAACCGTTGCAGGGCAGGCAGCTTCGTGCGCCCATAATGGATTTTCCGGGTACTGCGGCGGTTTTGAGTACATCAAGGCCGCCGTTTCTTATGCCCTCAACAAAGGAGTGACGCCCATACGTTGACACGGCGGCTTTAGGAGGGAGCCGCATGAAGCACACTGACCGCCGACAAATTCAGACGATATTTCACTACCGTCAAAAAAAGCCCGGCCACCGGACAGGCCCCGTCTGGCAGCCAGTGCGAAAATTGTCACAATATAACTGAATACCGTGTTTTTTGCGCTCGAATAGCTTCATGCTGTCCGGGCGTTTTTTCATACCTATGGGGCCGGAACATCGGGCCAACATGGCCCGAACCTTGCCCCCGGTGCCGTTCCCCGCCACCTCGTTCAGATTTTCCCGAAAAAATCTGAACGGAGGAAAGACCGATGGAAGTCACCATCAATTACAACGGACAAGCTGTGGCCGTGGAAGTCACGCTGGAAGTCTATGAATTTCTTGACCGGGCCGACCACAAAGCCGAGAACCTGTCCCATGAGCAGCGGCGGCATTGGGATGGCCGGGAGTTTGACGAATACATAGTTGCCACCGAGGGCGTTGGTATCTACGGCGAAACGCCGGAGGAATACCTTTGCCGCATGGAAACGCTGGGCGAGCTGATGGCCGTCCTGGACACCTGCACCGAGGCCCAGCGCCGCCGGTTCCTGCTCTATGCCCTGGACGGGCTGACCCTTGCGGAGATCGGGACGGTGTGCGGCTGCTCTAAAGTGGCCGTGTATCAAAGTGTGGAGGCAGTCAGAAAAAAATTTATAAATTTCTTTGAAAACAGGCTTAACGAATGACCTGTTTTCGGGCTACCAAGTGAAAGGGATTGTTTCCCTTATCCCAGCGGGAGGCGGACAGCGGACAAGCTGCCCGCCTCTCCCATTTTCAGGAGGTAAGCCTATGAAAACAATCAATCTGCGGTGGATTTATCCCCACTACCGGCATGACGAGTTTGTGGAGGTCAGCGATGAGGTTTGGGAGGTCATGCGGCAGGCCCAGCGCGAGATGAACAACTATGAGCGCCGGAAGGTCTACCAGCGCGCCTACTACTCCCTGGACGCATATAGCTGGACGGAGAACTATGCGCTGGAACACGGCAGATCGCCGGAGGAAATCCTTTTGGAGCGCGAGGAACGGGCCGCCCATCTGCGGCTGCTGGCCGCCTTGCCGGAGGCCCTGGCCCATGCCACCCCAACACAGGCCCGCCGTGTTCATGCCTACTACATTGCTGGTATCAGGCAGCCGGAAATCTCTCGGATAGAGGGCGTCCACAGCAGCAAGGTTAGCGTTGCTATCCGCCGGGGTCTGCGGAATATGCGCCGCTGCTATGATGGCCTTTTCCAAACAGAGTGAGGGCATGCCTATGCAGACCATCAATCTCAAACAATATTATCCATTTTGCAAAGCGGACATTTTTGTGGAGGTGTCCGATGAGATCGTCGAAGCGTTTCTTTTGGACAAGAGAGCCGAGGCCGCCAGAGATCGCAAGATGTTCCGGTATAAGGCGTTTTATTCCCTCGATTGTAACGATGGAATCGAAAATGCCGCCATCAGCTGGGCGCAGCCATCGCCGGAGGACTACCTGATAGAAAAAGAAGAATTAGCCGAATACAAAGAACTGATACGGCGATTGTATGAAGCCATTTCCTCCCTGCCGCCTATGCAGGCTCGCCGTGTCCACGCCCGCTATATGCTGGGTATGAAAGTGAAAGATATTGCCGCAATGGAGGGTATCACGCCATCACAGGCGGGAAAATCCATCCATGCCGCACTGCGGAGGCTGCGCCGATACTTTGCTCGACAGAAATGGACGGTCAATCTATGAGTATTTCCAAAGAAAAGAGGTGCCTGACATGAACGAAAAAATTACAGCCCACCCCTCAAAAGAAGAACGGGAGAAAGTCCTGAAGGAGATTCGGCAGCTTGAAAACCGAAAGAAGATTTTGGAGAACAAGCAGCGCAACGAGGAACGCAAGGCCCGCACCCGCCGCCTGATTGAGCGTGGGGCCGTTTTGGAAGGCATTTTCCCTCTGGCCCCCGACCTTCCCGGCGTAGAGGTCAAAGCATTTTTGATTGCCCTGTCCCATCTTCCGGGGGCGGCGGAACTGGCCGCAAAACTGCCGAAATCCGGGGAAAAGCCGTAAGTCCCTTGTTTACAAGGGCGCACTTATACACCGTTGCCGGTGCTGTGCGTCCTGCCGGGGGCGTTGCGTACTTCGTCCGCGATGGGAAGCTACGCTCCCCAAACCCCTTGTGCGCTCTGCGCAGCCAAACACCCGCTTTGCGTTTGTCCGGCTCCACAGAGCCTGTTATCCCCTCACTGAAAGGAGGTGTTCCCCATAGATTTCTGTCATATCCCCGTCAGTATTATCAAGCGCAGCGCAGGCCGTTCTGCTGTTGCCGCAGCTGCTTACCGCAGCGGAACCAAGCTGACAAATGAATGGGATGGAATGACCCACGACTACACCCGGAAAGGCGGCATTGTCCATGCGGAGATCATGCTGCCTGCCCACGCGCCGCCGGAATTTGCAGACCGATCTATCCTCTGGAACAGCGTGGAGCAAATTGAGAAAGCAAGAGACAGCCAGCTTGCCCGCGAGATTGAGGCAGCTTTGCCCCGTGAACTGTCCGGCGAACAACAGCTCGCCCTTGTGCGTGCCTATGTGAAGGACAACTTTGTAGACAAAGGAATGTGTGCCGACTTTGCTATCCATGACAAGGGAACCGGCAACCCCCATGTTCATATCATGCTGACCGTCCGGCCCCTGAAAGAAAATGGCGCATGGGGCGCAAAGTGCCGCAAGGCATACGACCTGGACGAAAACGGCCAGCGTATCCCGGACGGGAAAGGCGGCTGGAAGAACCACCGGGAGGACACCACCGACTGGAACGATAAAGGGAATGTGGAGATTTGGAGGGCAGCGTGGGCGGCCTACACCAATCGGGCGTTGGAATCTGCCGGCAGACCGGAGCGCATTGACCATCGCAGCTACAAGCGGCAGGGCATTGATAAAATCCCCTCTGTTCATCTGGGGCCAGCGGCCAGCCAGATGGAGAAGCGCGGCATCCGCACCGACAAGGGAGAAGTCAACCGCCAGATCGCCGCCGACAACAAGCTGCTAAAGGAAATCAAGGCCCGCATTACCCGCCTCTACAACTGGTCGAAGGCCGAGGCCGAGAAGCCGGAGGGCCAGCAGCCCAGCATGATTGACTTGTGGGAGGCCCAGCAGCAGCTCCACGATAAAATCTCCGACATGAACAGCAGCTATTATGACCTGCGGGGGAAAATCGTCCAGGCCGAGCGCCGGATTGCCACCCTCACCGAGCGCGGGGAGATGTGGGCGCAGTACAACAAGTACAAGGCTGTCCATAAGCAGTTTGCCAAGGTGAAGCCGGAGAAGCGGGAACTGTTCGAGCAGCGCCACAGCCGGGAACTGATCCTCTATGACGCGGCGGCCCGGTATCTGAAGGAACTAAAGGACAGCGGCGAGGAAATCACCCCCAAGGCATGGCAGCGCGAGATCGACCTGCTGACCGCCCAGAAGCAGGTGGACACCATCGACATGAAAGCCATGCGGGAGGAACTGAAAGCTGTGGAACGGCTCCGCAAGGCCGCCGACCAACTGGCCCGGCAGGAACGGGACAAGCCCCGCGACCGGGGGCCGGAGCGGTAAAGGGTACGGCGCTTTGCCGACCCCTTTCAGGTGCGTCGCGTTTCACGACACCCTTTTGCACACAGAAAAACCGCCGTACAGGTTTCCCCATACGGCGGCAGATGGTTTATTTGCCGAACAAGTCGCTGTGCGACCCGGTGCGGGCAAGCGTCAGCACCAGCACATCATCCTCGATACGGTAAATGAGCAGCCAGTCCGGGAGAATGTGACATTCCCGATGGCCCACCCAATCGCCGGACAAATCGTGATCGCGGTTTTTATCCGGCAGCGGTTCACCCATCGACAGCAGCACCACGACCTGTTCCAGCAATTCGATTTTCAGGCCGCGCTTGATTGCCCGCTTGTAGTCCTTTTTGAAAGCGGTCGTGTACTTGACGGTGTACTTTGTTTTCCTCATTTTTTCAGGTCGGCAAATAACTCGTCAAGGTCATTGTATCCCTTTACAGACGGGTCTTTTGCAATCCTTTCCGCTTCCAGCATGGCAGCAATCGTTTCCTTGTTGGGCTGTTCCAGCTTCACCTCAAAGGGAATGCCGCCCTCACGAAGCGACTGGCGCACGAAGATGTTGAACGCCGTGGATAAATTCATGCCGAGTTCCGCAAACAGGGCGTCGGCCTGTGCCTTCAAATCCGCGTCCATGCGGATGCTGATGTTTGTGGTATTTCCAGCCATATCATCAACCCCTTTCTGCTGGTACTTTTAGTATATGCCATTTGCACGAAGAAAACAATACTTTGCACGAATATTTAACAGTAAATTCATTGAAGGAGGTCACTGTATGAAGCAAATTATTTTGCCCGTCACTATCCACCTGAATATCCGCCTGCCCCATGCCCTCTTGCAGCCGGAATCGGCAGACGCGCCCACCGGCCCGGAGCCGGAGGCCCATGCCTGCCAGGGCTGCGGCAACTGCGGCGGGTGTGGGAAGTGCCAGCATGAAAAAAAGCAAGCCTGAACCCGTCCCCGTCATGGACTACCGCCAGTACCGCAGAGCGCGGCGGCTGGTACATGAGTGCTGCAACTATGACGGCGGCCACTGTATCGCGCTGGATGATGGGGAGGAATGTGTCTGCGTCCAGTCCATTTCCTACTCCCTGTTTTGCCGGTGGTTCCGGGCGGCGGTGCTGCCGCTGGACAAGGAACTGGAAACGGCCCTGTTCCACCGCCTGGACGCCAAACGGTGCGCCGTCTGCGGGGCGCTGTTCACCCCCGGCTCCAACCGGGCCAAATACTGCCCGGAATGTGCCGGACGCATGAAGCGTATCAAGGCCGCCCAGCGTAAGCGCAAACAGAGGGCTAAGTGTCACGCTTTAGGGGCCGAAAACCCCTTGTAAATCAAGGATTTTTTCAAGGGTATCGGCGGGGGCCTGATAGATTTATCCTCTGGCCCCCAAAACGGTCCTCTAAATGCGTACAGAAGCCCAAAACGAACCCCAAGGAGGAACCCATGTCAGACAATCGAAAATATTACTACCTGAAACTCAAAGAGAACTATTTTGACGATGACTCCATCGTACTGCTGGAAAGTATGCAGGATGGTGTTCTATACTCCAACATCCTGCTCAAGCTGTATCTGAAATCCCTGAAACACGGCGGGCGGCTCCAGCTTGACGAGAATATCCCCTACACGGCGCAGATGATCGCCACCATCACCCGCCAACAGATCGGCACTGTGGAGAGGGCCTTGCAAATCTTCCTGAAGCTGGGCCTTGTGGAAGTGCTGGACAGCGGCACTTTTTACATGAGCAATATCGAACTGCTGATCGGCCAGTCCTCCACCGAGGCCGAGCGAAAACGGGCGGCGAGGCTCCAAAACAAGGCTCTTTCCGCGCCCCGGACAAAGGTTGGACATTTGTCCGACATTCGTCCACCAGAGATAGAGATAGAGTTAGAGAAAGAGATAGAGAAGGGACGCCCTGCCCGCGCCTATGGCCGTTACCAGAATGTTTTCCTGACGGACGAGGAACTGGCAGACCTGCAGGCCAGCTTTCCCACGGTATGGGGCCAGTACATCGAAAAACTGTCCGAGTACATGGCTTCTACCGGCAAGCGGTATCAGAGCCATGCTGCTACCATCCGGCGCTGGGCCAGCGAGGCCGCCAGGAAAGCAGCCCCGCCCACCCGCAACCGGGATTACAGCGTAAAGGAGGATGAAACCGTATGA
>ENA-UALB01000300-UALB01000300.1-human-gut-metagenome-genome-assembly--contig:-NODE-300-length-13189-cov-9.081772_pt1 | contig 13189 bp, 29 predicted proteins | sample MGYA00243695_ERZ654458 | MGnify/ENA primary metagenome ERZ654458 (study PRJEB26926, sample SAMN06164669) | human gut metagenome | biome: ENVO:00009003; feature: ENVO:2100002; material: ENVO:00002003...
AGACGCCTGCGTTTGATCTAGCAGCATTGAAAAAGATCGCCGGCACCTCCATGACAGTTGAAGACAACGGCGACATTCGCCTCAGCTTCAAGCGCCAGTAACATCATCTTCTCCTGCCCGCTTCACTAGCGGGCGGTAGAACCTTCAAAGGACAAAATAGCTTGACAAATGAAAGCGAGGTCAACGTCATCAGCGTCAGCGGTGGCAAAGACTCAACGGCAATGCTCTTGCTTGCCATAGAACGCGGGACGGAGAACATCCGCCCCGTTTTTTGTGACACAGGCAACGAACACCCTCTGACATATGACTACGTCCGCTATCTTGCCGACGCGGTCGGCATCGAGATCGAATGGGTAAAAGCCGACTTCTCCACCGACATCGAGCGCAAGCGAATCACGGTGGAAACGAAGTGGAGGGAAGAAGGCATCTCAGAGAAGAAGATCGCTGAGGCGCTCTCTGTTCTTCATCCAACCGGCAACCCCTTCCTCGACATGATCGTATGTAAGGGGCGCTTCCCTTCGACTAGGATGCGCTTCTGTTCGATCGAGCTGAAGGCGAACGTCCTAAAAAATCAGGTTCAGCTCCCTCTCCTTCGAGACGGGGTCGACGTCGTCTCGTGGCAGGGCATCCGCCACGACGAGAGCAAAGCCAGATCATGCGCTGTGGAGCGTGACTTCGCCATGAAGGACGAAGCCACAGGAGCGGAGATGTGGAACTACCGACCGATCCTCGACTGGACGGCTGAAGACTGCTTCGACATGATGCGCCGCCACGGGATCGACCCAAACCCGCTCTACAAGATGGGCATGGGGCGTGTCGGCTGCATGCCATGCGTCAATTGCCGAAAGGCAGAGCTGAGGGAGATCGCGAACCGCTTCCCTGCTGAGATCAACCGCATCGAAGAGTGGGAGCGCATCGGCAGAATGGCCGGCAAGCATTCGTCCGGCACGTTCTTCCCAGAAGCCAACGGCAACGGATCAGGCATCCGAGCTGCTGTTGAGTGGTCTAGAACGGCACGCGGCGGAAAGCAGCTCGACATCTTCGCGGACGGCGAGCATGAGCTGACCACGTGTTCGTCAAAGTACGGCCTCTGCGAATGAGGACAAGGAATGAAAGCCAAGAAAAAGCGGACAAAGAAATACAACCCGAAGAAACACCGCATCGGATACCTAGACATGCTCGACATCTCGGCGAACAAGGGACTGTCAGACCGCGCAGCCGCCAGCATCGAGCTCGACTACCGCATTCACCTGCAGTCCTTCAGAACGGAGCCCACGTATGAATCGTGGGCTTATTTGATTGGGCTTCTACTTCTAGCTGACCGCCTGTCCTACGACCTCGAAGAAGGCGAAGAATTCAGGCGCGAGATTGAACCAGCATGGCGTCAGGTCGATGCGGCCTGGCGCATCTGGCAAGAGAAGCACGTGATCGCGAAAGAAAACCTGCTGCAAGCTGAAGCCCTGCTGCCGAACCTAATCGAACTTTTCAAGGGCTTCACATACAAAGAAATGGACCAGGCGCTGCATTACGTGATGAAGCATCACCTGAAGCCGGTCCGTGTCATGAAAGAGGAAGGACTGATCGAATGAAGTACCGAGTGCGCGATGAAAAAGCGCGAAGAAAACTAGAAACGCTGTCCGGTGGCAAATTCCACGAGCGTCTGAACAAATATGCAGCCTCCTTTGCGGATGCTCACAAAGCCGGTCGTGTGACGGACGAGGAGTTTGCCGAGGGCATCACGGTCGGCATCTGGATAGGCGCCTGCCTCGCGCACGTCCGAATCGAGTGGCAGGACATTGAAGAGATCAAGGAGCAGGAATGAACAAACATGACAACGAACAATGGCGCTCCTTTAAGAAAGAGCGCCCGGGACGCGGGCACTACCAGGTCAGCCTCGTCCCTCGTGACGGCCACAAAGGATTCTGCATGTACGCGTACTTCAACGGACGGGACTGGTTCGACGAGCACAATCGACAGCTGGACGTCAGCAGGTATCTGCTGTCGTTCCGCCCTTGGTGTGAGGACTACGAAGAATGATCGACGAAGAAAAACTGAAAGCCATCGCCTGGCATTACGGCCGGGACGTTCAAACAATCAAAGCCTGTGAAGAGTTTGGTGAAGCTGCGGCATCTGCATCTCGGCTCACCGTTGCGCGGGTAAATGAATCCCGTGCCTACGAGAGCATTGATGACGAGTGGAGAGAACGGGCTACCGAAAAGGTCGACAAGGCAGAGCACGATCTGGCTGAAGAGTGCGCAGACTGCCTCGTAATGATCAGTCAGCTTCGCCTGCTGATTCCCGGCTTCAGCGTCAAGGTCGACCGGGCAATGCACGAAAAGATCGAACGACAAATCAACCGAATCGAAAAGGAACAGCAATGCTGAACATCAATGAAGTGACCATCTGCGGCTGTCTTGGCCGCGACCCTGACCTCCGATATGGAACGAACAACCTCGCCTTCGTCACGCTCCCGGTCGCAACAAACCGTCGCGTCAAAGGGGCCGACGGTAACTACCAGTCCATCACCGATTGGAATAACGTTGTGGCCTTTGGCAAGACTGCCGAGACGATTGCCGAGTATCTGCACAAGGGGTCACCGATCTGGGTACGTGGCCGTCTGCAGACCCGCAAATTCAAAGACAAAACCGGCGCAGACCGGTGGGTGACGGAAGTCATCTGCGAAAACTTCCAGTTCGTCCAGAGTGCGAAGGATCTAGCACAACAGCAACAGGCCGAACCGGCAAGGCGTTCACGCGCACAAGAGCAAACCCAGACCTACGACGACGGCGAGGTGCCGTTCTAAGTATGAGGCAGCGCAATGAACAAACTCATACGCTACCTCGAAGGGAAGCTAATCAAAGCAACACGATGGCTGTTGGTGGCGCTAACCGTCCGTTTTTACTCACGGCTCAACCCGTCACTCCCATATATGCAGACCCACACCGTTGTGACGTTCAACGGCCAGCCATACCGTTTTGACTATTACGTCTCCCCGACCGAGATTGATGTCGAAGGTGACGTGATAGCAATTCACGCAAAGAATCCTCCGACGGGTCGCGGTACAGCTCGAGATACTCATCAACGCTGACGTTGGAAACAATGAGATCCCTAGCCCCATTAGCGCCGCATAGATACAGCTCGTTGCCGCCTTGATATTGGCCTTCTGGGTAGTAGTAACTGTCGATATACACGACAGTGTCAATGACTTCTTTTTTCATGCTCGCTTACTCCGAGTGTGAGAAACGGTGGGCTCGTGATGCCAGTCACGGGCTCACCAACAATCTAACAGCTTTGACAACGCGCCTCTGTTTCGGGTATCCTTCCCGTGTCGACACCGCAACGGTGCGACACGGGCTTGGCGGCCCGAATACATTGGCGGATAGCCGCCTGTCGTTCGATGGAGCGGCATTTTTGTTGGCTATCCGCGATGGGGTCGTAAAACGCGACCCCATCCGCAAATCTCCAATTCTGGGTAGGGCTTGCGGGACATCGAAAGATGTGCCAGTTTCCAATGTACTGGTCCGCCAACCCGCAAGTCCTCGCCCACCATCTTGGCGGATGGCACGAGGTTCTCAACCTTACATTGGAGACAGCAATGTCAATCGTTATCTCTAACGCCTTCACGGTCATCGAAGGTCGCCCCGTCACGTCCAGCCGCATCGTAGCCGAATACTTTGGGAAACAGCACAAAGACACGCTTCGTGCAATTCGCGACTTGATCGCCGACGCGCCTGAGCTAGAACGTAAGCGCAATTTTGCGCTCACGGAAGAAGAGCAAAAAATCGGCGCAACGAGACGCAAGATCCCACTCTACTGGATGGACCAGAAAGGCTTCTGCATCCTCGCCATGGGATTCACCGGCGCGAAGGCACTCGAATTCAAGTGCGCGTTCTACGATGAGTTCGAACGCATGAAGAACGAGCTCGAGGCACCGACCACGATCACGCCCGCAGAGCAGCGAGCCATCCAGCGCGAAGTGGCCATCCGTGCACACAAGACCTCATCGAACTATCGGACGATCTACCGCGCCATCAAGGTACGCTACCAGATTGCCCGCTACGATCAGCTGCCGCGCACTCAGCTTGAAGACTGCCTCGACTTCATCAGAGAGGTCGAGCTCGACGTGCCCGAGGTGCCGCACACCACGCGCCCCGATGATGGCGGCTGCCCCCACTGTGGCCTGCACCCTCTTCCCACGGGCTCGATCGTCCTCTCCGCGCGTGAGGCCGAGAACCTGCGGACTTTCGTCTACTACTGGAGGTACCTCTTCCGCGAAGATCTCGAGACCGTCCTCAAGCTGATGCGTCTCCTCCAGTCGCCTTTCGCGCCTCGCTTCTACGAAGCCGTGACAAGCATAAACATTGGCTCCATCGAGGCCCTGCTCGAGCGCAACGGCTATAGCGTGAAGCAGTTGTCCTGCTACCGCGCCCTGACTGCTAAGTAACAGCCACACCCAATTTTCTCAATCGGCCCTGCCCTAACCGGCAGGGCTTTTTCATAGGTACGCAAAATGAAACTCTACGAAATCGCACCGGCGCTGCGCTTTGCGCTGGATGACATCGAGGTCGATCCAGAAACCGGGGAAATCCTCTCTGCCGACGCGCTCCACGCCGTCGAAGCAGAAGCCGCTGAGAAGATCGAAGCCACCGCGCTCTACCTCCGCGAGCTCGATGCCGAGGCCAAGGCCGCCAAGGAAGAGGCCGACCGCATGCTCGCCCGCGTCAAGTCAATGCAGAAGCGCTCCGACTACCTCAAGGCCATGCTCCTCGATGCGCTACACGCGACCGGCAAGGTCAAGACTGTCCGCGTGACTGTGAGCATCCGCACGACGAAGGCCGTAGAGATCGCCGAAGGTGCCGACCTCCCCGAGGCCTACACGACCGTCAAGACGACCGTAAGCCCGAACAAGGTCGCCATCAAGCAGGCTCTGCTCGACGGCGTCGAAGTCCCCGGCTGCCACATCGAAGAACGCGAAAGCGTCCAGATTCGCTAGAACCTACTCACGGAGGTAGCAATGAAAACCACAAAAACGAACCCCGCAAAACTGCTTCTGCGCTACCTCTGGCCGCGCATGCAACGCGGCGAACGGCACTTCATCATCGACGACACTCGGCTCGCTTTCAGCATGACGGCGCAACAGCTGAGCAAGGTCGTCAGGCGATTCAACGAAACCGGGCACGAACTCAATTGGCCCGGTTTTCATTTTTCCGCGAAGGTGCTCGACATCTACCGCCTCGAGATCACAGCCGCCCGAGAAGCCGACCCCGTGCCTGAAGGAGCGCTGCTATGAGGACTCCCCTCTCACTCATCACGGCCGCAATGGCCACACAAGGAGCAACAGCATGAACATCAAGATCAAGCGTCTGCACCCGGACGCGAAGATGCCCAAGCGCGGCACGAAGTACGCTGCGGGGTTTGACCTGTACGCCGCCGAAGAGTTCGATGCGCCGATCTTCGAAGAGCAGACCGTTCGCATTCAGACGGGCCTCGCCTTTGAAATCCCTGAAGGATACGTTGGCGTGGTGTACAGCCGCTCCAGCACTGCCCTCAAGGGCCTCATCATCACGCCTTTGCTTGTGGATGCCGACTACCGCGGGCCCGTCTACATCACGGTGAAGAATGCATCGGGCAGGCCGTACATCGTTCATAACGGCGACCGCATTGCCCAGATGCGCATCGAAAAGCTCGTTGACACTGAGTTCGAGTGGGCTGACGAGCTTTCTGAGACTGCCCGAGGCGCGGGCGGTTACGGGAGCACTGGACGATGACGCCGACCAAAGCTATCCACGACAAAAAGCTCGAACTCAAGAAGGGCAAGCTAGCCGTCTGCTCCAATGTCACCTGCGCGTTCAAGCCGTTGTCCAACGGGAATGTCAGCTTTGTCGTCTGGTGGCACAACTGGGCTCGAACCTTCTACATCGACAACCTCAGCCCGTCGCAGGCGCAGGCCATCCTGGCCGCGCTCAATGGCGCGCTCGAGGCGGCACAGGAACTCAAGGAGATGTAATGCCGAAATCCAAGTGGCGACTCGGATCACTTCAACGTCAACGTAGGCGATCGCGTCGCGAAGCTCTACATCATCCCGCTCCCCGAGCTCGAGCTCGAGTGGGCTGACGAGCTGAGCGAGAGCGCGCGCGGTGCGAGCGGATATGGATCTACAGGAGATTAAGGAATGACGATCAGTGAACTAATCGAACTCCTTCAGGAGATTATGGAAAAGGAAGGCGACATCGAAGTCGCGTACACGTACAACGACGGCGGCTACCCCATGATGGGCGAAGAATATGCCGGGGGCGTCGAAGTTCGGATTACCCCCTACGGCAAGGCCGTCGTGATCTGGTAAGGAGGACGAATGAAATACAGAATGAAATACAGACTGAAAGACCGCGAGCTGCAACGCAAGCTCGATGCGCTTAGCAACGGAGACTTCTCCCGACAGCTTGCATCTAACAAGAAGCGCATCTTCGCCGAGCTAAATTTTTTGAAGCAGATGACCCTTTGGTTCCGCAAAAGCGAAGGCCCGTTCCATGCGTTAGTGATAACGCCCGACATGGTCGAAAAGGTTGAGGAGGAGCAATGAGATACAGACTAAAAGACCATGAGCTTCAGCGGAAGCTCGATGAGATCAGTGACGGAAGCTTCTCGTCGAGGCTGGCGGACGTAAGTGGTTCAATTCCAAATTTATTCAGAGAAAGTATTACTACACGCATTTATTTCGGCGACAAATACCAATTCTCTCTTCAAGCAACTCAAGACATGCTCGAAGAAGTGCGCGAGTACGACCCGCACAAGTGGAACGAGTACCCGGAGGTGACGCCGCCGGAAGGCGTATGGATGCGGTGCGAGACCGACGTAAATGCAATACAGCACAAGATTCGACGCGTTGCGAAGTTTGATGGGCGTGAGTGGCGTGACTCCCTGTCGAAACAAGTCGTAGTTCACCGATTCCGCCCGTGGGACCAGGAGGACGAGGAATGATAAAGGGATCAGGGAAACTCAACAAAGAAACGTATGAAAGCCTGCTCAAGCAGGGGATCTCCGCGGAGGACATCCGCAAGGGCGAGAAAAACCTGCGGCTTGCGGCGCACCAAACGCCGGGAGCCAAAGAGTACGGTTTGTCTTGGGCTATGCAACTCCACTTTGAGGGAAAACTGCGTTGGGTTGCCTTCCCGATGGAGTGTTGGGTAGGAGTTTTGAGAGACGAGGAGGACGATGAAGAATGAAAACCCCACGGTTTGAACTGAAAGACTTTCGTCTTAATGAGATTCTCTCAATGCTCACACCGCACAACGGGCCGAGCCTGTCGGAAGAACTCAATAGAGTTTGGACTGGCGAAGCGAGGACCGTCAAATTCGGCAATCGCTTTTCTGTCGATCTCACCCCCGAAGACGTCAAGGAAAACCCGGAGTTTCGTCCAAACGAATGGAACCCAACGAAGTCTTGGAACATCCCCAAAAACGTCGACCTGATGTTTTCGATTCAGGAAAATGAATCAGGGAAAGAAATCGCACGATTGCGTGGCCACTTCGACGGTGAGAATTTCAGAAGACCAAGCGGAGAGCCCATGTACGCATTTTGCCGTGGATTTCATGCAACGAAGTACAAATCGCTCATCAAGTGTTGGCCTGATGATCAAAAAAGCGAGTGGATCTCTGGGGACTTTTTAGCTCGAGTGGCTGAATTTGATCGTCGACTTGTAGAAGAAATGGAGGGGTACGAGAAATGCCTGTCAAGATGAAAAAGGAAATACGCAAGCGGGTTGCATGCCAGATCGGGGCGACGCTGGAAGATATGCACAAGGCCGAGTCGGAGTGTGACGGAGAGTTGTGCCTGTACCCAGTCGATACACAAGGTACGCTAGGTGGCTTCTACCTCCTCCACGTCCCCGTCAAGGGCAAGATTGCGCCAACGCTCTTTCCGACTGAGTACTTCGTCAAACAGCAGGAGGAGGACGAATGAGGCCTGAAAGAGAATACAGCCGCATGGCAATCGTCGCTTTGGACTTCATCCAAGAAAAGAAGACTGCCCGAGGCGCGGGCGGTTACGGGTCAACCGGAGCATGAAAATGAATGAAGAGGAAATTCTGCAAAACATGGATTACGTCTCCGAGCAACTGGTCGGAGCGGCAGAAGCGATCAAGGCCGACACCGATGAGCGACGTTTCGACGAGGCTTACGATCCCATGTTGCGAGACGTGATGATGATGGCGCGGGAACTACTGCACCTGCGTGACCTGCTCGACGAACTTCGAGAAGGCGAGTAACCCACAGGCCGACACCTTGACCGAGGCCGCCGCCACTTCCTGCGAGGAGAGGAGGGGACGGCGGTCTCATCACATGAAGAGGACATGATGAAAAAGTATTCCGAAAAGGGGTGGAACTGGCTAATCGACCACTACCCGCATGAACCTGGTCGCTACTGGTTCGAGGGGTTCAACCCGGTCGAAGGCTACCCCAACAAACCCGACCTGACGCGCAAGGACATACACGTCCTCGCCGATGTGGACGACATCACTCACCCGCTCGACGCGACTGCCGTGACCAACGGCGAACCTTTGTACAACCTCTTCTTCTTCGCCACCCTGCCCGGTGCTGACAACCTCGTTCGCTTCAAGCGCTTCGACGAAGAGGCCGACATGAGGCGCGTGGGCATCAAGATGTGCGCAAAGTCGATCGACGAGTTTACGAAGGGCTTCAGGCTGTTCGCCAACGCTAGCCGCCAACAAGGGCTGTTCGATCTCGGCGTAGACCTGCTCACGAACCCAGAACTCATCAAGCGCCCCGACTTCCGCTACTCGAAGATCGCCTACGACGCGATGCGTCAGACCGACGGTAGCAGCGGGGCTTTCTGCATGGGCTACCTGACGGCCAAGCACCTGAGCGAGTCGTTCCCGCCCGCCACCATCCCGACACTCGCCGAAACTTTCGCAAAGGACATCTAATGGACAAGACCAATCCCAAACACTACCGCGACGCGGCCATCACCCTCGAACCCATCGACCTGTGCGAACTGCTCGGGTTCAACCTCGGCAACGCGGTCAAGTACATCGTCCGCGCAGGCCACAAGGACGGCGAATCCGAGGCCGACGATCTCATGAAGGCCATGTTCTACCTCGACCGCGAGATTGATCGGGTTCGAAAGGTAGAAGCCCCGGGAGGATACTCTGAGGTCGCCCTCTGGCTCGGCCAACACTTCGCCCTGAGGAACGGCTACCTCGACCTCCTCTTCCCCACGATCATCGAGCAGGAAGAGGACAAGATCAAGGGCATGATCGAATGCCGCAAGGCCGTGGCAAAACGCTACGCAGAACTGACCCGTCGATAAGGAGACATCATGCGGTCGAACTCAAGGGGCGACATCATCGCCCTGTGGATGCGCGGGTACCTCCGCGCGATCCCCACATCTAAGCTCGGGCTTCTCTGGCTCGGGCTTTTCTTTTACTCGATCGTCGTGCCGACCTCGATCGCGTGGGAGCGCGGCTTCATCATGGGCTTCAACTTCTGCTTCCTGATCGGCGCACTGGTGATCGCCACGAAGATCGCCTACGACTTCGTCCAGTGCCACCTCTGGCGCAAGGTGCTTCTGGTGTGCAGGATCGACGGCGTCGAGTGCGGTCGCTACCGCCTCGTCCTCCCGCCGGGCTTCGACACATACGAGGAAGTCCAAAAACAGCTCAAGGGGCAAATCTGAGGAGACGCCAATGCCTAAGTCAAAGAAGCCCAGAAAGAAGGGCGCGCACGGACGGGAGCAGGCCGCACGCAGTCGCCTGCTCCGCAACCAGTTCAAAGACCCCGCCGAATGCCGCCGCCTCGTCAAGATCGTCGAGGATGCCCGAGCGGCTCGGCACAAGGGATCCGCGCAGCTCGGCTACCTGTTCGCGCTAGCCGACCAGGATTTCATGGTCGAACGCTTCATCGAGGCCTTTATGGCACTCGAGCGCTGGCAGACGACCGAGGAAATGGACGACTTCTCGCTTGTCAACTCGATGCTGATGATCGGGGCAATCGCCTTCCTCAAGGTCGGCGTGCAGGAGTCTGAGCGCCTCGAGGAGATCCGCCGCGCGGCCTATGCCGCAACCCTCGCGATCGACCATCGCAACATGGGCCGCCGCATTCCTGACGAACTGATCGAGGACACCCGCGAAGGCCTCACTACGGCACAGATGATCTTCGAGGCCGCGACCGCCAACGGGATGAATCAGGAGCTGATCGAAGTGCTGAAGGAAAACGACCCCGAACACATCGCCAGTACGCCCGGACGATTCCGCGAGCATCGCCGCCTGATCCTCGGGGACTACCTCGAAAAGGTTCAAGCACTCGAGGCCGCGCAGGCCGAACGCGTCAACCATATGAAGGTGACAGGCAAGCTCCCGCCGCCTCCTCCACTACCCGCCAACTAGGAAACCATCATGAACAGCACCGCAACGCACCACGTCGAACAACTTCTCAAGACGAACCCGCACCGTGAGTTCACGGTACCCGAAATCGCCTCACTGGCTCACCAGCCCAAGGCCCGCGTGAACGGCATCCTCGAAACTTTGGCCGGCAAAGGAACCGAGCTGCACGTCCGCACAGTCCACGGCCTGACCCTCGTTAGCTTCGGCGGGCGTCTCTCCTTCGCAGAGGAAGAACGAAACCGAAGGCTCGAGCGCGAACGCCTGAAGGCCGAAGAGGCGAAGCGCGAAGCAGAAGAGGAAAAGAGTATGCGCGTCGAGCGCATCGAAAAGGGAAGAATGCAGGCCGAAAAGATTCGCATTATGGCCGCCCCGTCCCCGAACTGGTTCGACGCAATCGTCTGCGCAGGAGACGCTCATGCTTGACGATGAACGCGAAATCATGCTGTACAAAATCGCGAGCTTCCTCCGCAGGCACGCGAAGCAGGAATTTTCCACAGCTCAAATTGCCGCGCAGGTGAACGTACACACGGGATTCATCACGAGCAACATCCGCACACTGAAGGAACGATTCGCTCCGATCTACGTGCGGGTTTTCAACTCGATCCCCTACCTGAGCATGACCGATCACAGCACCGGGCAGGCGCACCTGCACAGAGAGGTCGCACGCGAGAAGCAGGTGCGGCAAATCCTGGAAGGTGCTGCGCCAAACTGGTTCGACGCTCTGGCCACGCCCGCCGCCCCGGTGCGGGATGACGGCGAGATGCAGGCGGCAGTGGCGCGGGTCAGTCAACTGGCAGAGAAGGATCTGCACGAAAAGGAAACGATGGCCGCCGTGATCGACATGATCGACCGCGAGGAATTCGACCGAGCCGAGCGTGCCCTAACGGCGTACAAGGCACAAATCATGAGCAAGGCCGAACTGATCGCGGAGGCGATCGCACAGGTGAGAATGGCAAAAGAACGGGAGGTATTTCAATGGACGGGTGGTTAAGCAAAAAAGAGGTCGGCGAGTACCTTGGCGGGAAGTCTCCGCGCACCGTAGACCGTTGGATCGCGAAGCGCATCATCCCTCAGGGCAAGCGCTTCCCCGGCGGCCTGTTTTGGCGCAAGGACATCATCGACCAATGGCTCGCCGCGGACCAGTACGCGACGAAGTGCACGAAGGCGCTCAAGCTCCGCGAGGCCACGCCATAGCGCAGACAATCGGCAACCCACAGCCCGCCACCGCACCACGGTGACGGGCTTTTTCTTTGCCCGTCAAACCTGCTCCGGGTACACGGCGTCCGCCCATTCCTGCATCAGTACCCTGCGGGCGTCGAGCAGGTCGGAGCGTTGGTACGCCTGAACGACGGCACTCCCAGTAGCGTGCATCAGGCTTTTCTCGGCAACAATCGGGTCCTTCCCGTTCTCCGCGCACCAGTCACGGAATGTCGAGCGAAAGCCGTGCATTGTCCCGTGCCCGAGCTTCTTCTGGAGAACCACGCGGGGCGTCTCCTTCGAGATGTGCGAGCCGCCTTTGCCGGCGAACACATACGGGGAATCGTGCGGGAGCATCTTCAGCATGGAAACGAGCTGCCGGCACAGCGGGACGCGGTGCGGGTATTTCTTCCCGTCCTTTCGTCGCTCGGGCGGGCAGTGCCAGACCTCCCTGTGCAGGTCGATCTCCTCCCACTTCGCGGGCACGAATTCCCCGACGCGGGACGCGGTCAGCGCCCCAAACAGAATCGCGCAGGCCGTGATCGACGTGGGCGGTCGCCACTCATCGAAAAGCGCGCGAGCCTGGTCGAACGTGAGCGCCTCGTGGTGACTTTCCTTTTTCACCTTGGCAATCGGCGGCAGGAACATCTCAAGGTTCCCGCGCCACAGGGCTGGATTCCCTCCGCTTCGCTTTCCTATGACTATGGCGTAGGCGAAGACGGCCTCAAGCCTGCCGCGCAATCTGCTAGCAGTCTCCGGCTTCGTTCTCCAAATCGGCACGAGTACTTCAAGGATGTCGTCTCGGCTCACGTCCTCGACGGACAACTTCCCCAGTACAGGGAGGGCGTACTGCTCGAGGGTCGATTGCCACTGTGCAGCGTGTTTCTGATTTCGCCACGCCTTGCTCTGCACGATGACGGGCAGGGCCTCGGCAACGAGGTCGGCGAAGGTGAACGGGCGGTCAACCTCCGCGCCCGCGTTCTTCATCCTCTCCCGCCGCTCCTGCTTCGCGGCAAGCGGGTCGACCCCGTCGGCAATCATCGTGCGAAAGCGTGCGGCGGTTTCCTTTGCCTGAGCAATCGTCACGGCGTCCGCCGTCCCGATCACCACGTCCTTCTGCTTTCCCGAGACCGTGTAGCGGAAGACCCACGTCGGCGCGTGACCCTCTCGCTTTCTTAAATATAGGCAACGTTCTGCTCGGTGAGTCCCCACTGGGAGGCTCCCGATGTTTCTGGCGGTGACTTGCATGACTGGCTCCTATGTTTGCCCCAATTTTGCCCCAATTTTGTCTGTCTAGAAAATGTCTAGAAGATGTCTAACAGATGTCTAACTCTGTCCCATCATGCTAACCGAAAACGGGCGAAAACCCACGGCTCAACGGGGAAATGTCTAAGGGATGTCTAGGGGATGTCTAGGAGATGTCTAACGGGGTTCGACAGACCCCTTCTCCGCCAAGACACAAACCCCGAAGTCCTTGTGACTTTGGGGTTTTTCTTTATTTCCCTTGTAAATCAAGCACTTTCAGCACTTAACTACTCACGCACCTTCCTCAAAAACCGTCAAATTGCGCCACATTTCGCCACATAGTACACTGCA